>ERZ1023393.24-NODE-24-length-62985-cov-5.594184_pt1 | contig 62985 bp, 47 predicted proteins | sample MGYA00380503_ERZ1023393 | MGnify/ENA primary metagenome ERZ1023393 (study PRJEB33173, sample SAMEA4830379) | metagenome | study: EMG produced TPA metagenomics assembly of the PRJEB25223 data set... | reverse complement strand
CGGTGGGCTTGAAGAGGAATGCACCATAGTTAGCGAGCTTCGGGCTGCATGCCTTGAAGTCCGGGCCATTGAGGAAGGGGCTGAAGAGGCAAACCTCGCTCATGTGCTTCTTCTCAATTTCATTGCACTTCTCGGCGCGCTTAGCGTCGTCGAGGATGGTGACCATCTCGTCAATCATCGCATCGATTTCGGGGGTGCCGACGCCGTCCCAGTTCTTGGAGTGGTAGAAGTACTCGGCAGCGCTAGTCGGTTCGGAGCTCACGCCGAAGCCCGAAATGCTTACGTCGTACTCGCGGTTACCGACAACCTTCGAGAATTCAGACTGCGCACGCGAATCGAGCTCGAAGTTAATGCCGATTTCCTTCATGCTCTGAATGAAGGTCTGCGCCTGACCCTTGGTGGTGGCGTCATCACCGAAGGTGGTCAGCTTCAGGGTGATGGTCTTGCCGTCCTTCGCGTAGAAGTCGCCAGACTTGGTGTAGCCTGCCTTCTCCAGGACCTTGCGTGCTTCCTCCGGGCTACGTGCCGGGTAGTTGTCACGGTAGTACTGGGAGGAGCTCAGCAGAAGCATCGAGCCGGGAACTTCTTCTTCGTAGGGCAGACCCTGGAAGCGAATCTTTGCCAGAGCACCACGGTCGATACCCAGGAAGATTGCCTTACGCACGGCAGCATCAGTGATGTGCTGTGCGTTCAGGTTCATGCCGCCGGCGAAGAGACGGCGACCGCGGCGGATTTCGGAGTTCGCTACGTCCTTCATCTCGTTGTAGGCGCTGAGGGTACGTGCTTCCACGACGTCCAGTTCGCCGTTCTTGTATGCGGCGCGGGCTGCAGCGTCTGCCATTTCACGCACGATAATGCGGTCCAGCTTGGGCTTGTCACCCCACCACTTGTCGTTGGGCACAGCGGTGAAGGTCTTCTCGGAGGAGTTCCAGCCGTTGGGCGCCAGGGTGAAGGGGCCGCAACCGAGCTCGGGGTGGGGGTTGTCCACGAAGCCTTCATTGAAGAGGGTGACGTCGAGCATTGCCGGGTGCAGGATTCCGCCAAAGAGCAGACCCTTGACGGGGTTGTGTGCGGTCTTGAAGACAACGCGTGCGTGGTAGCGGTCGCCGGCGATGGCTTCGACGCTTTCGATGAACTCGTAGATGCCTGCTGCACCGATCTTGTATTCACCGTCGGGGTCACGCTGAATCTGCCAGGTTGCCTTGAGGGCGTCAATGTCGATGGGGGTGCCGTCATTGAAGACTGCCTTGGGGTTCAGGCGAACCTCGGCGGTGATCTTGCCGTCTACTTCCTTAGCTTCGAAGCCGAGGCAGTAGTTGGGGTCGAGCTCATCTTCGCCCTTGAAGGTGCTGCGCCAGATGCCGGCGCCGGCGATAATGCCCATGGTTTCGGAGACGGAGGTGCTGGAGCCGTTCTGGGAGAAGCGGTTGAAGTCCGGGCCGAGGGAGTAGGTGCTCAGGTTCAGGGTACCGCCCTGCTTGAGCTTCGAGGGGTCCTGCTCGTTGATTTCATAGAACGGGGTTTCGCTTGCCTTGTGCTCGGTCTTGGAGGATGAGGAGCCACAAGCGCTCAGTACGCCGGCAGCAGCGACGGCGGTTGCGCCACCGAACAGTACGCGGCGGCTCATGATCGGGTTGAATCCGGAGAGGGAGGGGATGGGGTGGGGGCTCATGATGGGCTCCTTGTGGGTGTGGACTGCACTAATGCAGTGTTTGCAGTGTAGAGTGGGTGGCTCGCGTGCTCTGGAGGCGGGGTTTCCGTCTACAGGAGCGCCTGCTATCTGCGGTGATGGGCGGGCAGGTCAAGCCATGCAAAATAATGTGACTTATAGCTATGTTCTAAGCCACATTTAATATTTTTAGTAGTGTACACCACATACATTGCTACAGGTGCGCAACACGATAAATATTTCTAAATTATTACGCCCGAGCATATATCCACGCCGCCAGAGCACACTACCTGAGCCCTACACCTCCACACAGCGCCCCCTCCCCCGCCTCCCAAAATAGCCAGCGGACACAACAAAGCGGGCCGAATGTGCACATACACATTCGACCCACTCATAGGGCAGAACCGTTTAGGAGTTCATCCAACCCACAGCGGTCCAGTCCGTAGTCTTATAGAGGCTCGGACCGTAGTTAGCCAGAGTCTTCTTGACCATCACGAAGTCAGGACCGTTCGTGATGGTACCCAGGAAGGCGAACTCAGCCATGTGTTTCTTCTCAATCTCATTGCAGGCGAGGTTACGAGCCTTATCGTCTTCCATGAGGGTCATGGCGTCAATCAGGTCGTCGATTTCCTTGCTACCGATACCCTCGCTGTTCTCAGAGTAGTAGAACTGCTTGGTGCTCTCGGTGGCATCCGGGGTAGACACACCGTAGCCGCTGAAGGAAATATCGTAGTCCCAGTTGCCCAGAACGGTGGCGAACTCGCTATCGGCGTGCTGGTCAATCCGGATCTCGATACCAACGTCCTTCATCTGCTGAGTGAAGGTCTGAGCTTTACCCTTGGTAGTCGGATCGTCACCGAAGACCACCACGGCGCAGCCGGCCTTCGTGCCGTCCTTCTCGTAGTAGTCGCCATTCTTGGTGTAGCCGGCGGCTTCCAGAATCTTCTGTGCCTCCGAAACGCTATTATTCGGAGTCGGGTAGTTGTCCTGGTAGTAGGGCGAGAAGGGCATGTGAATCATCGAGCCGGGGATGGTTTCCTCGTAGGGCAGACCCTGGAACTGAATCTTCGCGAGTGCTTCACGGTTGGTACCGGCAAAGATTGCCTTACGCAGGGCGGCATCCTTCACGCGGCGGGGGTTGATATCCAGACCACCGGCATAGAGGCGGGTACCCTTACGCAGTTCGGTACCTGCCACGTTCTTCACCTCGGCGTAAATAGAGGAGGTGTTCGCGCCGATAGCGTCAATTTCGTCGTTCTTGAACGCGGCACGTGCAGCGCTGGACTCCATCTGGGTAAAGACAATCTTGTCCAGCAGGGGCTTGGTGCCCCACCACTTGTCGTTGGGTACAACGCTGAAGGTCTTCGCGGTGGAGTCCCAGCCCTTGTCAGCCAGGGTGAAGGGGCCAGCCCAGTACTCGGGGTGGGGCGCATCCACGAAGCCATTATTGAAGAGCTCGACGTCTTCCAGCGCGGGGTGCAGGATCTCGGAGAAGAGGCTCTGCAGCGGGTAGTAGGGTTTGGAGAAGGTGATGGTTGCACTGTAGTCGTCTTCGCCCTTTTCTACGGATTCGACGAATTCGTAGATGCCGCTGGTGACAATGTTGTAGCCGTTATCCAGGCTCTTGAAGATATTCCAGGTGGACTGGAGCGCCTTGTAGGTGATGGGGGTGCCATCGTTGAAGACAGCCTTGGGGTTGAGCTTGACGGCAACCTGAATCTTGTCGTCCTTCTTGCTGTGCTCGAAGGAGACAGCGAAGTCGGTGTTCAGCTTGTAGGTGCCGTCAAAGTCGAGGTTCCACAGGCCGGCCTGGCTGATGGTGCTCATAACGTTGACGGTATCGGTGGTATTACCGCTCTGGGTGTAGTAGTTGAAGTTCGGGCCGATGGATCCGGCGGGCAGGCGCAGGGTGCCGCCCTTCTTCAGGCTGTTCACGTCCTGAGCATTGATGTTATAGAGGTCTTCGATATTGGCACCGGCACCGGCGGCCTTGGTCTTTTCAGAGCTTGCACTGCCGTTGCCGCAGGCGCTGAGCAGGCCTACAGCTCCCAGAGCCGCGGTGCCGCCAATGAGGGCGCGGCGGCTGAAGCTGTTCTTGGTCGCTTCGTGGCTACTCGCGGTGTATGCGGTGTTGGCGGTCATGGGAGTGGTTTCCTTCTGTCTTGTGCGGGCGGGTGTATCCCGTATTCCCGAAGTGATGATTATTTATACAGAGTACTGCATAACTTTGTATGACTCCACTGTAGCGCACCCCCGGAGCAAAAACCAAGCATTTTCACAATATTTCTTAATATTTATCGTATTTTCTGAATATTCATACTATGTATAGGCTGTCTTTGCACGAATTTTTAGGATTTTGCCGGATAGCTATACTACCACTCCCCTGCATCGGCACCCAGAAGCACCCGAAGCAGCCCCTCCAGAAACACAAAAAGTGTCCACCCGGATCATCCGGGTGGACACTTTCAATAGCTCTAAGCTATTCACCTAGCAGGTGAAGGAACGAGGACTTACTTAGCCCAACCGACCTTCTCCCAGTGAATACCGTTGCCCTGGTACAGGGACACACCGTAGTTGCGCAGGCCCTTCTTCACGAACTTGTACTCGGGGCCATTGAACAGCGGAACCATCACAGCAACCTCGGCCATGTGCTTCTTCTCAATGTCGTTGCAAGCCTGGTTACGTGCCTTGTCGTCAGCAATGAGCTTCATCTTCTCAATCAGCTCGTTGATTTCGTCGGTACCGGCATCCGCGGGCTTCTGACGCAGGTAGAACTGCTGGGTAGCCTGGGTAGCATCCGGGTCGGTCAGGCCATAGCCCGATGCGGTAGCGTCGTAATCCTTAGCCTGCATTGCCTTGCCGAATTCGCTGGCGGCGCGAGCGTCGATCTCAACGTTAATACCGGCATCCTTCAGCTGCTGCACGATGGTCTGAGCCACAGCCTTAGAAGTGGGGTCCTCGCCGAAGACGGAGTACTTGAAGGTGGCCTGCTTGCCGTTCTTCTCGTAGAACTCGCCGTTCTTGGTGTAGCCAGCCTCTTCCAGAATCTTGGAAGCAGCAGCTGCATCGTTGTTCGGGGTCGGGTAAACGTCCTGGTAGTACTCGGAGAAGGGCATGTGGATCATCGAACCAGGCTGCTTCTCTTCGTAATCCAGGCCCTGGAAACGCACCTTGGAAATAGCTTCGCGCTTCAGGCCTGCCATAACCGCGCGACGCAGAGCAACGTCCTGCATACGGGCGGGGTTCATGATCATACCGCCAGAGAAGAGGCGAACACCGCGACGCATCTCGGTGTTAGCAACTTCCTTCAGCTCCTTATAGCTTGCAGCAGCAGTAGCGGGGGCAGCGTCAATTTCGTCGTTCTTGAACGCCGCACGCTCAGCGGCGGAATCCATCTGGCGGAAGATAATGCGCTCCAGAATGGGCTTCTCGCCCCACCACTTGTCGTTGCGGGTCAGGGTCAAGGTCTTCTCGGAGGAGTTCCAGCCGCCCTCGGCAATGGTGAACGGACCAGCAGCGTACTCGGGGTGCGGGTTATCCACGAAGCCCTCGTTGAAGACGTTCTTGTCCAGCAGAGCCGGGTGCAGAATCTCACCGAAGAGGACGTTCACCGGGTAGTACGGATTAGCGAAGGTGACCTTCACCTTGAAGTCGTCGCCGTCGCGCTCCACAGAAGCAACGCTACTGTAGATACCGCTGGTCTCAATCTTGTAGTCGCCGTCGGTGCTCTTGAGGATGTTCCAGGTAGCCTGCAGAGCCTTGTAGTCGATGGGAGTGCCGTCGTTGAACTTAGCCACGGGGTTCAGTTCGATGGAGACCACGGGTACGCCGTTCTCCTCGGAAACGTCGAAGCTCTTAGCAAACTCGGGAGACAGGGTGCGCTTGCCCATGGGGTCTGACTGCCAGATGCCGTTGTAGTACACGGGGCTCAGGGCAGCCTGGGTGTAGGCGGTAACACCGGTACCCAGGAGGTTGAAGTCGGGGCCGAGCGAAGTCACGGACAGACGCAGGGTGCCGCCCTGCTTCAGGTCAGAAACAGCAGTCTCAGCCATGTCGTAGAGTTCCTTGGCTTCGGTGCCTGCGGTGGCGCCCTGGGTGGTTGCCTTGGAGTCCTTCGACGAGCCGCACGCTGCCAGTACGCCCACAGCGCTCAGCGCTGCAGCGCCACCGAGAACGGTACGACGATTCAGGATGAAATTCTTCTCCATGAGAGTGTCCTCTTATATGTATGACCCTCAATAATCCCGCAGGAAAGCATCAAGGATTCCCTGCTCATGCGCCACCCAAAGGTGCGGTGAGCGATGAATTAGTGCCGGTCTATGAATGTGTTCCATCGGGTGCGCCCCTAGCGACGCGCCCCTAGGGTTAATTATTACCCACCCTCCATTCAGATACCCTCCCATAAATATTCATATCTTGAATATTGAGAAAAGTTACGCCTTGTCGAGGGGAAATTCACTTATACATCAGTGCATCCTCAGTGCCAAGAACCACATAAGAAAGCACAGCCCGGGCCGTTACCCCGGCCCAAAACATCGTGGAGAACAGAAAACCCGAGGGGCGAGCATCCAATGGATACTCGCCCCTCGGCACACATGCGACTTTTCAGCCGACTCTAGAGCTACACCATGGCCGCTTCGGCTTCAGGGTAGTAGCAAGCATATCCGTGATCCTCACCCTCAACGTGAGTAATCTCGGGCATCTCCTCCAGGCAACGCTGCTTCTTATCCTCGGGCAGCAGCTTGAAGATCGGGCAACGGCTCGAGAAGCCGCAACCCTTCGGAGCGTTCACCGGGGTGGGCAGGTCGCCTTCCAGCATGATGCGGTGGCGGTTAGCCTCAACCTCGGGATCGGGAACCGGGATGGCCGAGAGCAGAGCACGGGTGTACGGGTGGATTGGGTTGTCGAACACGCGGTCGACGTCACCAATCTCCACGATACGACCCAGGTACATCACCGCGACGCGATCGGAGGCGTGGCGAATCACCGCAAGGTCGTGAGCCACCATCAGGTAGCTCAGGCCCAGGTTGGCACGCAGCTCCTCGAGCAGGTTAATCACACCCGCCTGAACCGACACATCCAGTGCCGACACGGGCTCGTCCAGAACCACCAGCTTGGGGTTCACGGCCAGAGCACGGGCGATACCGATACGCTGACGCTGACCGCCCGAGAACTGGTTCGGGAAGCGGTTCACGTGGTCAGGCTGCAGACCCACCGTGCGCATCAGCTCGACGACGCGCTTCTTAATCTCGGACTTCTTCATGCCCTGGTTCTCCAGGGGCTCAGCCAAGACCTCGAAGACGGTGAAGCGCGGGTCCAGAGCACCGGTCGGGTCCTGGAACACCATCTGCTGGTTCTTACGCAATGCAAGAATCTCACCGGCGGACTTGCCGTCCTTGGTGGAGACACCGTTAATCAGAATCTCACCGTCGGTGTTCTTGTTAAACTCCATGATTTCCAGCAGGGTGGTGGTCTTACCACAACCGGACTCACCCACGATGGAGAAGCACTCGCCCTCGCGAATGTCGAAGGTCACGCCGTTCACGGCCTTCACGGTACCCACGCGGCGCTTGATGAGAGCGCCCTTCATGAGCGGGAAGTGCTTCTTGACGTTGCGCACCTCCAGCACGGGAGCGCGCTCCTCGCGCGGAACACCGTCGAAGCTGGATACGGGAGGCTCGGGAACCGGGTACAGCTCCTCCGCGGTCTTACCCACCAGATCCTGCGAGATGGTGCAGGAGGAGTAGTGGCCCTCGCCCACGCCCTCGAGCGGCTGCAGATCGGGCTCACCGTTGGAGTCCTGGCAGCACTGGCCGCCGCTCTTGGCAATCGGGCAACGCTCACGGAAGGAGCAGCAGGTCACGGGCTTAATCAGGTTCGGCGGGGTACCCTCAATCGGAACCAGCGAAACCTTCTCGGAGCGGTCCACGCGAGGCACCGCACCCAGCAGACCGATGGTGTACGGGTGCGAGGGGTACTTGTACAGGTCCTCAGCCTTGGCAATCTCCACCGGCTTACCGGCGTACATCACCAGGATGTCGTCAGCCATGCCCGCCACAACACCCAGGTCGTGGGTAATCATGATGGTGGCCGCGCCGGTCTCCTCCTGGGCCTTCTGCATGACCTCCAGCACCTGCGCCTGAATGGTCACATCCAGTGCAGTGGTGGGCTCGTCAGCAATCAGCACGCGGGGGTCGTTCGCAATCGCCATAGCGATCATGATGCGCTGGCGCATACCGCCCGAGAACTCGTGCGGGAAGGAACGCAGACGATCGGCCGGCGAGGGGATGCCCACCATGCGCATCAGCTCGATGGAGCGGTCCTTGATGGCCTGCTTGCTCATGCCCTTGTTGTGGACCTTGAGCACCTCGGCAATCTGGTCACCAATGGTGTACACGGGGGTCAGCGAGGACAGCGGATCCTGGAAAATCATGGAGATGTGCTTGCCGCGGTAGGCGCACATTTCCTTGTCGCTCAAGCCCAGCAGCTCGGTGCCGTTGTACTTAATCGAACCGGTGATGTCCGCGGTGGTCGGGTGCAGACCCATGATGGCCATCGAGGCCACCGACTTACCGGAACCGGACTCACCCACGATACCCAGGGTCTTACCCGGGTACAGGTCGAAGTTCACACCGCGCACGGCGTGCACGACACCGTTTTCGGTGTTGAATCGGACGTTGAGGTCCTTAACGCTCAGAACGGGAGAGGTGCTCATTAGTTCTTCGCCTCCTTCTTCTCGTTCTTCTTAGACTTCTTGATCTTACCGACCGACATGGAGGTCGGGTCGAAGGCGTCACGCAGACCGTCGTTCATGAGGGCCAGCGGGCCAACCAGCAGGAAGAAGAACAGAACCGGGAACCAGAACATGTGCGGCAGGGTGTTAATCTGCTGCGAAGCATCCGAAATCAGCGAACCCAGCGAGTAGTTCGGGTACTTAATACCGATGCCGATGAAGGAGTAGGCGACCTCGGAGAGCACAGCGTTCATAATGCCGCTGGTGAAGTTCAGAACCAGCAGGGAGCCGATGTTCGGCACCAGGTGGCGCATCACAATCTTGAAGGGGTGCACACCCATGTAGCGTGCAGCCTTCACGAAGTCGCGGCTGATAAGGGACTGTGCCATTGCACGAATCACACGGGCGCTACCCATCCAGCCGAAGGCAATCAGCACGGCGGAGAGCAGAATCCAGGTCGGCACGCTCTTCTGAATCTGCTTACCAACCTGACCGTTGATCAGGATAGCCAGAATCAGCAGGGAGGGAACCATGATGAGGGTTTCCAGGATGAAGAGCATGATCTTATCGATCCAGCCACCGAAGTAGGCCATCACACAGCCGTACACTGCGGAAATCAGCACGGTTACCAGACCAACGATCACACCGATCTCGAGGGAGGTCCACACGGCCTCCGCCATCATGGCGAACACATCGTTACCCGCGATGGTGGTACCGAACCAGTGATCGGCGCTCGGGCCTTCGCCCAGAGCCATGTAGTCAATATCGTTCGGCTTGTACTTGGTCAGGTACTTACCGAACAGGCCGAACAGGCCCATACCAATGAATACCGCGAGGCCGAAAACAGCCGCCTTGTTACGCAGGAAGCGGCGCAGAATAATGACGTTCTTGTTGATGACCTTGAAGTCACCGTTCTCCTGTACCACCGGCACGGAGGAAGTTGCAGTTACCTGGCTCATGAGATCCTCACTCGGGGGTCAACGATGGTGGTCGCGATATCAGCGATAATCGCACCGATAGCGAACAGTGCAGAACCGTACGCGAGGGTCACGGTCGCAGCGTTCACATCCTGCGAGGAGATGGCGTCAATCGACCACTTACCAATGCCGGGCCACGCGAACACGCTCTCGGCGAAGAAGGCACCCGCAAAAATCAGCGGAATCTGGTACGCGATGGACTGCGCCACGGGGATGAAGGAGACACGCAGTGCGTGGCGAGTAATCGCCTGGTTGCGGGTCAGACCCTTAGCGCGAGCGGTACGCACGAAGTCGGCGTTCACGTTATCGAGCAGGTACTGACGCTGAGCAATCTGGTAGCCGGCCCAACCGAAGATGGTCATACAGAAGGTCGGCACAATGTAGTGCGCGGCCATATCGATGGTAATCTCCCAGAAGCCCGTCAAACCCGGAGTCGAAATACCGGTCACGTAGAAAATCTTCTCGCCACCATTGGCAACGGCGATGTTGTTGATAGTGGTCGCGCCCTGCTGCACCACGAAGTACGCAACGGGAGCGGGGATGATGTAGACCAGGTAGGAGTAACCGGTAATCACACGGTCGGAGAACTTGTACTGGCGGGCTGCCGAGTACACACCCAGGGCAATACCAATCACGATGGACAGGATAGTCGCAACCAGCAGCAGTCGGGTCGAAACCCATTCGCGCTGGGCGAGCGCCTGGTTGATGCACGCGCCGTGGGGGCGACGACCCCAGTCGGATTTGGTGACCACATTGGTCAGCCACTGAACGTAGCGGTCCCAGGGGTTCATCTCGGGGTCAAGACCCAGGGATGCGAAGTTGCGGTTCACCTGCTCGGGGCTGGGCTTCGGAACCTTTTCCTGCTCCAGCAGAGCAGGCTTCAGGGCAGTAACCGCGGCGAAGTAACCCATCGTGGTCGTAATAAAGACCATGACGAGATACGTCAGCGATCGCTGGAGGATGTACCTAAACATGGGACGGTTCCCCTCCTTGTGTAGATGTCGGTGTTAAGGCATGTGTGTCATGCTGTCCCAGTGCACTGCTTCGTGATGACTGTCACTAGGAGCATAGTTACTTTATCTTATATAGCCTGCAACACTTCCACCAAACCCACATTGGACACTTTCACCCCTTAGAACACCCTGTACAGAGTCTGGAAGGAGACTGAACAAAAAAATACCCCGGAATTACCGGGGTAAAGGGGTGAATTAATAATTTTTACGAAAATTTTACATCGGAAACATTCTCCGCGACATAAGGACGTTATGACACTTTCGATAGGGGTATTACCGGGGTAAAACACCACGTAAACCCACCTCTTAAGGGGCTAAACCAACAGTTCTAGAGCATAAACCAGAGACTAAGGTAAACCTCTTAATGCAGTACTTAAGGCGACCCCGTCAAGACCCCGTCAAAACGGCGTCCCGACACGAGCACACGACTCGCGCCGGGACGCCGCCTCCACAACTCCATAAAAGAGCAGTTAGCCCCTATCGCTCGAACCCTTTGAGCCAGCAACCGGCTCATCCGAGGCCTCCGAGCTCAACGACTCATCAATACGAGTATGGGCAGAGCCCCGCATGCTCTTCAGATCCTGCGCGTCCTTAGCCGCCATCTCCGGAGTAATCACCGGAATCGCGCCAGTCGCCGCGCGGGCAATATCAACAGCCGGCTCAGTCTTCAGAGTCGTCGCCAACGCATCCTCACGAATAAAGAGCAAAAGCACTGTAGACACCAGACCCAGCGGAACCAGGTACAGGAACAGCGGAATCAGCGCATCGTTATACGCATTCACAATGATGCCGTGCACCGGCTCCGGCAAAGACGCCACCAACTCAGGAGTCAACGAAGAAGACCCATGACCACCCGAAGACTGCAGCGCCTGCTTCGGCATACGCTCAGAAATCAGCGAGGTCAGACGCGAGGTAAACAGACCGCCGACCAGGGAAGCACCCACAGTAGCACCCACCTGACGGAAGAAGTTATTCGCAGCCGTCGCAGTACCTACAACAGTCACCGGGAACGCATTCTGAACAATCAAAGTCAAAAACTGTATGGACATACCCAAACCGGCACCCATCACCGCAAGGTACGTGCAGAACAGCCAGGTCGGAGTATCAACATTCACAGTCGACAGCAGGAACAGGCCCAGTGCCACAACCGCGGTACCGGTCGTCACATAGCGCTTATAGCGACCGGTCTTCGACACCACGCGGCCCGTCACAATCGACACCACCAGCATGACGCCCATCATCGGAATCATCAACAGACCAGCCACCGTAGCGCTCACACCCAGCGCCATCTGCAGATAAGTCGGGATGTACTCCACCGCGCCGAACATTGCCACACCCAGCGCCAGAGAAGCACCCAGAGTCAGCAGGAAGTTACGGTTCTTGAACAGGTACATGGGCATAATCGGCTCAGCCGCACGGTTCTCCACAGGGATAAACACCAGCGCAGCAACCACCGAGAAGACCAGCAGACCAATAATCTCAGGCGACGTCCACTCGTACTGGTTACCGCCCCAAATCGTAGCAAGCACGAGCGCACTCGTACCCGCCATCAGAATCAGCGAACCAAAGTAGTCGATGCTGTGCTTCTCACGCTCACGGAACGGGCGGTGCGGCAGCAAGAAAATCACCGCAAGAATCGACAGAATAGCCAGCGGCAGGTTCAGCCAGAACGCCCAACGCCAACCCGGACCCTCCGTAATCCAGCCACCAATCAGCGGACCAGCCACCGACGAGAACGCGAAAACGCCACCGATAATACCCATGTAACGGCCGCGGTCACGGGGAGGAATCACATCAGCAATCACGGCCTGAGAAAGAATCATCAGGCCACCGCCGCCCAGACCCTGCAGGGCACGAGCAAAAATCAGCCAGTTCATGTCCTGCGCAAGCGCGCCAACAATCGAACCCGCCATGAAAGAGACAATCGCAAAAAGCAGGAAGGGCTTGCGTCCGAACTGGTCCGAAAGCTTGCCGTAGACCGGCATCGTAATCGTCGAAAGCAGGATGAAAATAGTAATCACCCAGCTCATGTGCTCCACGCCGTGAAGCTCGCCAACAATCGTGGGCAGCGACGGCGCCAGAATCGTCTGGTTCAGCGAGGACATGAGCATCACAATAACCAGGCCCAGGAACATGGCGCGGATGCGGTTTTTGCTTTCCTGCTTAACCTCGCCGGCTGGCGGCTGAGGTAGCTTCTTCTCCTCTGTACTCATCGTTTAATCCTTAGTTACGTTCAATATATGTCTGTTGTGGGTGCCCGCCAGAATCCACGTTCTGGTTCCAGCAGGCGGGTTTCTGTAGCCCGTGTATAGCCGTGTGTAGCCAAGGGCGGTGAACCGCCGCTAGATTGCAGGCCTACCCTGCTCAAAAAGCAGGAACTGGTAGGTTTTCACCGTCTGTCGAATACCGCGGTTAATTTCTTCCTCATCCTCAAGGTGGCGAGCAAACTCCAGCTGACGCAACACCGCCGAGGCCAGCTGCACCTTGGCGCGGGCACGCTCCTGCAGGTGGTCGGTCAGCGGGTCCGACGGGGATCGGCGTGGGAAGGGACCGCGGCGGCCGGCGGCGTCAAAGGCAACCCAGTCAATCGTGTTCAGATACTCGGTGAGCACCTGCTCGCACCGCATGTGATGCATCTTGAAGCGCTTGGCCGAGTCGGGGAATTCACGACAGTGGGTCTGGAAATCGTTGCTCTTGACCTTGATGTAATAGAAGCTATGGAAAATAATCTGCCACAGCAGGTGGGTGACACGAATAATCGTGTTTTCGTCCTCGTGTAGACGATCGGTTTCAAGGATTTCTTCGCTGACGACCGGTTCGCGCAAACCCAGGACGGCGTCTTCTTTGGAGGGGAAGTAGTTGAAGAAGGTACGGGGTGAGACCCCGGCCTCACGGGCAATTTCCTCAACGGTGGTTCCGCGCATCCCGTGTTCGCGGACGCGCTTGAGGGCCGCTTCGTGGAGGGCGCGCCAGGTCTGTTCGCGTCGTCGTTCTCGAAGGCTCAGTTCCTTTTTCTGCATGAGTGCAATTATTTCATCTCTGCACGGGATGCTCAAGTGAATATTTGCGCTATTGCAATTAGCCGTTCTGTGCCTTTCATCTCTCCCCTGCAAACGGCACCCCCGGCCCGAATCGTAAGGCGCCACCGCACTCCCCCGCAAGAATTCACCGGCCACGGCATAATAGACGGGTGAACCTATTTGCCCCCGCATACCTCGACTTCCTCCCCGATTGGCTACGCCTCACCCTCGGCATCTTCGATATCCTAATTCGACTTATCGCTCTCTTCTGGCTGCCCTACAATCGCAAGCCTGTGGTCGCCCTCGGTTGGCTCATGGCCATCTTCTTCATCCCCTACGCCGGATTCTTCGTCTTCCTCGTCTTCGGCTCCTCACGCCTGCCCGCGTACCGACGCGCACGGCAGCACGCCATGAACGATATGATTCGCGAAGCCACCGAAAACAAGCCGGCCCTCACCCGCACCGACGACATCTCCGACCCCGCCAAGGTAGCCAGCCAGCTCAACTACACCCTCGGTTCTCTCCCCCTCGTCGGCGGTAACCAGTTCACCCTCCACACCGACAACCACCAGGCCATGGTTGAAATGTCCAAGGCCGTGGACCGGGCCACCGAATACGTGCACTTCGAGTTCTACATCGCCGCCTACGACGAATCCAGCGCTGTGCTCTGGGATTCCCTTTTCGCGGCCCACCGCCGCGGAGTGCAGGTACGCGTGCTGATCGACCACATCGGCTCGCGCAAGTACCCCTCCTACAAGCACCTCGTGAAGATGCTCAACGAGTCCGGCATGCAGTGGAAGCTCATGCTGCCGATTAAGCCCTGGAAGCTCAAGTGGCAGCGACCCGACCTGCGTAACCACCGCAAGGTACTCGTCGTAGATGGACAGGTCGCCTTCTCCGGCTCGCAGAACGTCATCGATCGTTCCTACGACACCCCCGAAAACATCAAAAAGGGTTTGCAGTGGAAGGACCTCACGTTCTCCTGCACCGGCCCCATCGTCGAAGAGCTCAACGCCGTCTTCGTCTCCGATTGGTACTCCGAGACGAACCAGCTGCTGCTCGCCGAAATTAACACGGATATCCCCTATGCGGGTGATGGGATGCGCGCCCAAGTTGTGCCCTCCGGCCCCGGTTTCGAGACGGAAAACAACCTGCGCCTCATCAACTACATGATTTACAACGCCGACCGGCGCATCACCATCTGCTCGCCCTACTTCGTGCCCGAGGAAACCCTGCTTCAGGCACTCACCAACGCCGCCTACTCCGGCATCGAAACCACCGTGATCGTGTGCGAAAAAGGCGATCAGTTCCTGCCGAACATGGCGCAGCGTTCCTACTACGAGCAGCTACTCCAGGCGGGTGTGCGCATCCTGCAGTACCCCAGCCCGACCGTGCTGCACTCCAAGTTCATGTTCGTGGACGACGACCTGGCGTTCATAGGCTCCTCGAATATGGACCCGCGGTCCTTCTCGCTCAACATGGAGGTTTCCACCTTTATTACCGACCGCGCCATGGTCACCATGCTTGAGGAGGTCACGGCCGATTACGAAAGCAAGTGCACCGAGCTGCTGTACACCCAGTGGGCTGAGCGTCCGCGCCGCATCAAGGTGATTGAGAACCTCTGCCGACTGTGGTCATCGCTCCTCTAAACTATTTTTCACACACTCGGGGCTGAGTTTTCATCCCCGCACTCGTCAAAGGACTATCGATTGCCCCTTCTATTCCGTAAAGCACACCGCAAATTCGTTGAACTCGATGCGCACGATGTAGCCCACCAAGTCTCCGCGTACACCTACGGTAATTTCTTGGTGCTGGCGGCGCTGCTGACCATCTACGACGCGAATGCTATCCTTGACGGCACCGCAATCCTCTACATTACGGGTACCGGTCTGACCACCTACGTTGCCCACGTCATCTCAGAAATGCAGGAGTACCGGGTGCTGCATGGCGGCACCCCTCCTCGTGAGTTTGTTAAGCATGCACTACGCAACGCAAGTCCCATTCTTGGCACCACCATATACCCCGTAGTATTACTGGTTGTGGCCATGCTTCTGCCATCTGGTGGCAACTATGACATCATCTTCGATCTCACAATTATTCTCTGTCTGGCAACCGTGGTGTGGCGTATTTTTACCCTCAACTTCGTCATTGCACGATACCGCGGTGAACCAATCTGCTGGCGTACTGTCCGAAGCGCAGTATGGTTCACCCTCGCCATTATTACTCTTGACATTCTGAAGTACGCGTTCACTCACGCGGGTAAATAACCTCAAAGCTCCCCCTCAAGTTCGATTGAATCAACACTCAGGGGCTTTCATTTCCCTCGCACCGGTGTAGCATGCACGGGGCCACAAGCCAAAGCGGCACCGTATATTAGAACGGGGTAGCCCGTTAGAGCCGCAGCTGGATGCTACATCGGTTCGCCCGGGCCCACCAAACCGAAGGAGTACATCCACCACACGAAGAACTCCGATGCAATGTAGAGAACCGTGCACAGGCTCAAGGTGATGATGTGGCGGCGGCGCGTCATGCTCAAGTAGCCGATAAACTCGCGAATAAAAGCATTCACCGCAAAATAAACCTTCGTACGAGCCCCCGCGCCCCAGCACTCCAGACCCAAAGAACGCGCTAAAAGAAGCGCACGGAACAGGTGGTAGCTGGTTGTTGCCACAGCAACTTTCGGGGTTTTGCCCTCGGCAACCTCCGGCATCAGGGCGTACGAGAAGAGCAGATTTTCGCGGGTGTTCGCCGCACGGTCCTCCACAATAATGTCCGCCTCGGGAATACCACGGGATACAGCATAGCGAGTCATCGCCACTCCCTCGGGAATCTCTTCATCCGGCCCCTGACCGCCAGACATAATCAGCTTCGAGCCGGGGTTCTTACGGTAAATTTTAATGCCGCGGTCGATACGACCCGCAAGCAGCGGAGTCACCTGGTCACCAATGAGACCCGAACCAAGCACCACCACATAGTCAGCTTCCCGACGGAAATTCACCAGGTTCAACGCTGCCGCCACAGTAAAGCCCACCGCGTAGATGGTGAAATAGGTCAGCACCAGCGAAAGATAGAAATAAATAGTGCCCCACACGCCGCCCAACGGAACGTTCTCCGCCGGGCCGGGAGCAAAGAACGGTCCCACAATAAGAACAACACCGGCCGCCAACGCCAAAGAATTAGTGAGCGAAAAACCCTCACGAATAATAAGGCGCACACCGCTATAAAGGAAAAGACCGGTCAAGCCCAGAGGCGTAAAAATCAAAAGAATCGCCGGAATGATATCAATGAAGAACGCCAGCACCAGCAAAATCTGGTTCCCTGACTCGATCGCCGTTACGCCCAGGCTCATGCCCAGCAGCCCCACAGTCGCAACCAGCAACCAGCCGACAAACACACTACGGCGTTCCCGCAGGTAGAGGCAGATAAAAAGCACCAGCGAAAGCACCGTCAGCGCATACAGCACCACCAGCGGAATATATATAGGAGAATCGGGAGGAGGAAGAAACTGCATAAATTGGGTCCCCAAAAATCGGTAAAGTGTGCGCCCGCTCAACAGATTGGGAAATTCAGAAATCCTTCACACAATTCTATCCCCACCGCTGTGCATCTATCACAGCAGACCAGCCGCGCAAAAGCACATACAGAAAAGGCAAAAAGAAACACGCGAGGCCTCCACTCGACGCATAGATTCTATGCGGTGGACGCATCGCGCGTTCATTTCTACCCAATTCTATTCTAACGCCACAAACGGTTTCCCGCGTGAATTGAAGAGGGTTTAATCTGCACCCAGTCGGGAGCCATCAGGCGAACCGCCTTCGCGCACCCCGCCAGAGCGGTAATAATCGACTCACAGCGCTGGTTAAATTCACTTTGATGCCGTTTATCAACAATTTGTCCGGGAAAGTGCCGGTGCATCTTCGACACGGAGTCACTGCTCTCCTGCAGGCCGTGACCGGTATGGCCCGGAACGTGCTTAACCAGCACGCGCTTCTCGCGAATTGCCTCGGTGAGGGAGCGCATCTGGGCGACCACGCGTTCATCCTGCACACCCTCGGAGGCCCAGGTATCGAAGGTCCAGCGGCTGTGCGCCAGGCGCAACACGAAGGTGATGGCGCCCAAGGAATCGGTATTGATAATCAGGCGGCGCGAACCGCTGTGAAACACGGTATATGCGGCCAGCACGGCCGACAGCTCTCCGGTCATGATATTCACGCCGTCATAGTGAGAGTGAAAGTAAAAGCCGTCCTCGCTCACTCCGGCGATGCCCATGCGGCCACCGCGCTGGTACTTCTTGTTGTGCGTGGAACGAAACGAGCAGTCCGTAAAGACGCTGTAATCCTCCAGCTGTTCAAGCGGGCGGGGGGCAAGAGCGTCGTGCACCATGGCATCCACGGCCTCGCGCGTACGGGTGACCTCGGCCTGCATCCGCTCGTAAGCGGGCGTACCGGCCAGCTTCACGTGCACCTCCCCCAGGGAGTGATTATCGTAGGGGTCCAGCACCTTCTCGAAAGCGCGGTACTCCATAATCGTCTTCAGGTGATCGCAATCCCGGAACAGGTGCTTCAGATGCTTACGGTCGGCCGCAATCGTCACCAGGTTGCAACGGTACTGCTCCGGGATGTGATCCCAAGCGGCCAGCACGGCTCGGCCCAGCAGACGGGGATGCACCTCATCGCAGGACTCCATGAGCGAATGAGTGTGCTGAAAGAGCAGGGGTTCCTCATTAATGACGGCGCGGGTGCCATCCTGCTTCGAAATAAAAACCACCGTCGACAGCGCCGAGTAGCAAAAGCCCTGCGCCTGGCGGTGTTCCTGAGCTACCGCAATGACGGCAACCCCTTGATCGGTGTATCCGGCCGGGTAGGAAGCACTATAGTCGGGCGCTTCCCAGGTCAGGGCGCATCGTTTGATATGAGCCGGTGAAAATACCAACGCGGTCACCTCCCGTGACTACCATTCCGCTTCTCCTTTCATGCATGCGGATTGACTTACCTTTCTTTTATAAGTCGAAGCCGGAGGAGTCGCAAACATTTGTGAGAATTTTTTCCAGTCAGCGAAGGACCGGCGGCTACCCCCTCCCGCCGGGGGTGGACATCCGTCGTGCCTGAACCACGCCGCCGCCCCAAAGGTGTACCGTAAGAGAGTCATCAACGATGCGGCACCAGCCGCCCCACCCAAAGGAGAAACCATGATTGGTGTCTACGCAGGACTGTCCGTCAAGCCCGAGCACGTCGAGGAGTTCCTCAAGACCATTGAGCCGCTCGTGACCGCCAGCCGCAAGGACGAAGGCAACGTCAGCTACGACTTCGGCGCCGTCTCCGAAACCGAGTTCGCCTTCATCGAGCGTTGGGAGTCCCAGGAACTGCTCGAAAAGCACATGGGCACCGAGCACTTCCAGAAGGCTGTCGCCGCATGGGAGCCGCTGCTCTCCTCCGAGCTAGACGTGCGTATCGTCAACTTCCGCTAAGCAGCCTCTAAACATACGGTGCCCGGCGCCCCTTCCTCTGAGGGGTGCCGGGCACCGTGTGTTAAGTTCCGAAGGCGAGCGCAACCGCTAGTGACGCTCCAGGCCGACCTCAACCGAGTCGAGGGTGAAACCGTTGCCCTCGCTCACGCAGTGCACCTTACCGGTATTCACCGACTTGCAGGTGTACCCGTACGCGGTCACCACCTGGCCAACCGGCAGGGCCGTAATCTTCTGGGTATCCACCGGCTCCGGGCTGGAGGTCTGACCCACCAGGGAAGCCTCCGCGGTGTCCTTGCTCAGGTGCACTCGCTGCTGCGGGGCACCGGTTGCGGCATCCCATCCCTGCAGGGTAACGGGCACCGTTGCCTGGCAGTCCACGCCCTCGGGCTTAATGGCGCAGGCCACCTTACCGTCGGCGCTGGTGAAGCGCAGGGTCTCGATGGTCTTCGTCTGCTCACCCTGGCCGAAGGTGCCGCCACCGTACGCCTCGGCGAAGGTCAGCGTGCCCGACAGCATGCGGGTCGTGGCGGGAATAACCACCAGGCGGGGCTTCTCAACGCTACCGCCCTGGGTAAAACAGGCCGCCGTCACGTACGCGCGGCCCTGCACCTGGGTTGCGCACTGGTACCACTCCACCGAGGCGGTACCGTTCTGGTTCTTGCGGTTATTGAAGAGGCGGATTGCTTCCTGCGCCTTCGCGCAATCGGAGCCGTCGTACACGTAAATACCCGCGGAATCCCCCAGCAGGTTCGTCAAGCCGCAACGGGTCCCGGGGTCGGTGGTCTGGGTTAGGGTGCTTGAGGTTGCGAAGGCCGCCTCGTACTCGGCGTCGGTGCTCGGCGCATCGGTCGGGGTTGCTACAGCATCAAAAGTTGCCGGCGCATCCAGGCCGGCAGAAACCTGCACAGTATTCGGTTTCCAGGAGCCGTCCGCCGCGGTGAACAGGGTCTTTGCGTCAACGGGTGCGGAAGAAGTCGCCACCTTCATCGGGGCGGTTTCAGAATCATCAGCCTGCGGCTGAGCGGAGCAAGAGCTCAAAGCGAGCGCACCGATGCAGGCAAGAGCCGTCAGGGCACGACGAGTAAAAGCACGCTGTGCGCGTGCGGGCAGGGTAACCATGAATGCGTCCTCGTGAGGGTTGCGAATTGCGTTGTGTTTGAGTGGTTGTGCTGAGTCGGTGAATCAGGTACCTAAATACCTCCTTACACCCTACTGCAACACTCTTGACAGGGCAATACGCCGCACCGGGCATCCCACGACGGCAGACAAAGATGCAGTCAAAGATGCGGGCAAAGAACAGCGCCCCGCCCGCAGAAAAACCGCGGAACGGGGCGCCAGCCCATCAGGGTAGATATTAAATTCTCACACGATACGTGAGGGGCTTATGCATCCTCAGGCAGGATGCGCACGCCACCCTTATCGGCGGATGCGGCCAGCATGCCGTACACCTTCAGGGCGTTCGACACGTGACGCTCACGCGGCTTCGACGGATGCCACGGTGCGGCGCCCTTCGCCTCGCGGCGAGCAGCCAGCTCCTCATCCGAAACGTTCACACGCAGGATGCGGTTGTTCACGTCAATCTCAATCTCGTCACCGGTCTGCACCAGGCCGATAGCGCCACCAGCAGCAGCCTCCGGGGAGACGTGACCAATCGAAATACCAGAGGTACCACCCGAGAAACGACCGTCAGTAATCAGTGCGCACTTCTTACCGAGGCCCAGGCCCTTCAGGTAAGAGGTCGGGTACAGCATCTCCTGCATACCCGGGCCACCCTTCGGGCCCTCGTACTGGATGACGACAACGTCGCCTTCCTTCACGTTCTTCGACAGGATCTCGTACACAGCCTCGTCCTGCGACTCGACCACGAAGGCGCGGCCCTTGAAGTGGAACAGCTCCTCATCAATACCAGCGGACTTGATGATTGCGCCGTCCTGGGCGATGTTGCCGTACAGGACCGCCAGGCCGCCATCCTTGGTGTAGGCGTGCTCGACCGAACGGATGCAACCGTTCTCAGAGTCAGTCTCGTGGGACTCGTACTTGTTCGCGGTGGAGAACGCGCGGGTGGTGCGCACGCCACCGGGAGCTGCCAGGAACAGTTCCTTCGCCTTCTCGCTGGCCTTGCCGCCGCGGATATCCCATTCGTCCAGCCACTCGTCCAGCGAATCCGCGTGAACAGAATGAACGTTCTTGTGGAGCAGGCCGGCGCGGTTCAGCTCACCCAGCAGGGCGGGGATACCGCCGGCACGGTGCACATGCTCAATGTGGTACTTGGTGGAGTTCGGGGCAATCTTCGCCAGGCAGGGAACCTGACGCGAGATGCGGTCGATGTCGTCCAGGGTGAAGTCGGCGCCCGCCTCGTGAGCAATCGCCAGGGTGTGCAGCACGGTGTTAGTCGAACCGCCCATCGCCACGTCCAGGGCCATGGCGTTCTCGAACGCCTCCTTGGTAGCAATCGAGCGGGGCAGAACCGACTCGTCATCCTGGTCGTAGTAACGCTTGGCCAGCTCAACGATGCGGCGGCCGGCGTCCAGGAACAGCTCCTTACGAGCCACCTGGGTAGCCAGGGTCGTGCCGTTACCGGGCAGGGCCAGGCCGATAGCCTCATTCAGACAGTTCATGGAGTTTGCGGTGAACATACCAGCGCAGGAACCGCAGGTGGGGCAGGCGTTCTTCTCAACCTGGGCCAGCTCCTCATCGCTGACGCTGTCGTCAACGGCCATCACCATGGCGTCAATCAGGTCGAGGCGGTGCTCCACGATGCCCTCGATGCCGGCACCGGACTCCATCGGGCCACCGGACACAAAAATCGTGGGGATGTTCAGGCGCATAGCCGCCAGAAGCATACCGGGGGTGATCTTGTCACAGTTAGAGATGCAGACCAGCGCGTCGGCACGGTGCGCGTTGACCATGTACTCGACCGAGTCAGCAATCAGGTCGCGGGAAGGCAGCGAGTAGAGCATGCCGTCGTGGCCCATCGCGATACCGTCATCAACGGCGATGGTGTTGAATTCCTTGGCGACGCCGCCAGCCTCACGGATAGCGCCGGCGACCAGTTCACCCATGTTCTTCAGGTGCACGTGACCGGGCACGAACTGGGTGAAAGAGTTCGCGATAGCAATAATGGGCTTACCGAAATCGTCATCGCCCATGCCGGTGGCACGCCACAGGGCGCGGGCACCAGCCATGTTACGGCCGTGAGTTGAAGTACGTGAACGCAGTTCTGGCATTGTTTTACCTTCCGTAGTGATGCAAGTACTGATTTTACGCGCGGCGTCCAACGCTCTTCAGCTCAGGGTCACTTTGGTTTCATGCATCGAAACGCGCACGAGCCTGCAACCGCCTATCGGTGGGAGGGCTGAGGCCACGGAGTTGTGCCGGATCTGCGGCAGAATTGCCCCCTTTGGGGTAGATAGGGGGACATCACCCCATTATGCCCCCTAATCTGGAATGAGCCCAGGTTGCGGGCGGCGATATTCAAGCGGCGAACGCACCGGGAGGCGGCAGGCGTCTGTGTCTGCCGCGGACGAACCTCGCTGCGCATATGTAGCACCGACGCGGTTCGTTCCCAACACACTGATTTATACACGCTTTCATAGGCACTGAACCCTGCTCACGTTTCAGAAGGTTTCCATGACACAGGCACCCACCGCATCGCTCACCCTCACCCCGGCAGGCGGCAAGGACTTCGCGTCCTCCGTCATCTACCAGGTGTACCCCAAGTCCTTCTACTCCTCGGCCGGTGGCGCCTACGGCGACCTGCGCGGCGTCATCGAGAAGGTGCCCTACATTGCCTCCCTGGGCGTGGACATGGTGTGGTTCAACCCGTTCTTCGCCTCCCCGCAGAACGACAACGGCTACGACATCTCCGACTACTACGCCATCAACCCCGACCTTGGCACCATGGAGGACGTCGAAGAGATGATTGCCGCCCTCGCTGCGCACGGTGTGGGCGTCATGTTCGACATGGTGCTCAACCATGTTTCGACCGAGCACGAGTGGTTCCAGCGTGCGCTCGCCGGTGAGCGCGAGTACTGGGATTACTTCTACATTCGCCCAGGCAAATACACCGAGGACGGTCAGCTACGCGAACCGACCAACTGGGAGTCGAAGTTCGGCGGCTCCTGCTGGTCCCGCTTTGGCGAGTACACGGATGAGCACGGCACTCCCCTGTTCTATATGCACCTGTACGACCGCACTCAGGCGGACGTGAACTGGTACAACCCGGTTGTGCGCGACGAACTGTTTAAGGTCGTGAACTTCTGGTACGAGAAGGGCGTGCGCGGTTTCCGTTTCGACGTCATTAACGTCATCGGCAAGGGCGAGGAGCTGCTCGACGCCCCCGAAGGCACCGTGGACAAGGCACAATACACCGACACCCCGATTGTGCACACCCGTATTCAGCAGCTGAACCGCGCCTCCTTCGGTCAGTATGACGACACCGTGACCGTGGGCGAAATGTCCTCGACCAGCATCGAAAACTGCGTGGGCTATTCGAACCCGGCAAACCACGAGCTGGACATGGTGTTCAGCTTCCACCATCTGAAGGTGGACTACGAGAACGGTGAGAAGTGGTCGAAGGTGTCGTTCCGTTTTGCCGAGTTGAAGCAGATTCTGAACGACTGGGCGCTGGGTATGCAGGCCGGCGGCGGCTGGAACGCGCTGTTCTGGAATAACCACGACCAGCCGCGCGCGCTGAACCGTTTTGGTGACGTTGAGCGTTACCGCGCCGAGTCCGCGACCATGCTGGCGACCGTGATTCACCTGCTGCGCGGCACCCCGTACGTGTACCAGGGCGAGGAAATTGGCATGATTGACCCGGTCTACTCCTCCATCGAGCAGTACGTGGATGTGGAGGCCCACAACGCCTACGCAATGCTGCGTGAGCGCGGCCTGAGCGAGCAGCAGGCGCTGGAGATTGTGACGTCGAAGGCTCGCGATAATTCGCGTGTGCCGATGCAGTGGACCGCGGATCCGGCGACCGCCGGGTTCGGCTCCACGTCGCCGTGGCTGGCTCCCGCCCCGGTGCGTGATGCGGCGACCGGTGCCGGTATTTCGGTGGAGGATGAGGAACGCGACGGTGTGATTCTGCCCTACTACCGCAACCTGATTGCCCTGCGTAAGCAGTATCCGGTCATTTCTGTGGGTTCGTACGCGCCCTACGCGCTGGATCACGAGCGGGTGTTTGCGTACCTGCGTGAGCTGCCCGCCGAGGCTGGTGCTGAGAACGGCCGCCCGGCGCAGCGTCTGCTGGTGCTGACGAACTTCTACGGTGAGCCGACCGAGGTTGAGGTTCCGGCTGAGTTCGTTCGTTCCGGTCGCGTGCTGGTGTGTAATTACAAGAATTCTGTGGTGGGCTCCTCTGCTGTGTCTGATTCGGCTGAGATGGCGACGCTGAGCCTGCGCCCCTACGAGGCGCTTGCGCTGCTGGTTGAGGGCTAAAAGCGGTTCCGCGCCTCTCCCCTAGCCTGTGGGGCGGGATGATATAAACCGACCTGGCAATATTCTATTTCTAGAATATTGCCAGGTCGGTTTTATATATACCCATTCCTGCGGAGGAATTTATACGGAATGTCAGGTAAATTCTTAGAAGCCGTGCTCGTTCAGCCAGGTAGCCGCCGCCTGCGCGGGCTCCTGCTTGGAGGTACCCGAAACGCGGTCGTTGAGGGTGCGCAAATCGGCAGTGGTCAGCTCCGCCGAGACACGATTCAGAACCTCCGCCGCGGAGTCGGGAACTCGCGACGTATTGATAATGGGCAGCACTTGCTGAGCCAGAATCATGTTCTTCGGATCCTCCAGCACCACCAGCTTGTTCTGCTCAATCGCGGGGGTAGTCGAGTAGAGGTCAACCACCTGCACAGTGTCATCCAGCAGGGCCTTGACGGTCAGCGCGCCGCCGCCGTCTGAGAGGGGTACAAACTCGGCGGGGACGCATCCGTACTTCTCTTTCAGACCCGGGATACCGTAGGCGCGCTCGGCAAACTCCGGGGCGGCGCCGAGCTTCAGATTCGTACAGTGGGAGGCGAGGTCTTCAAGGCTTCGCAGACCGTACTTCTGGGCGGTCTGCGCGGTGACGACGAGCGAGTCCTTATCTTCCGCCTCGGAGGCGTTGAGGGCGCGGATTTCAGCCCCGGAGCCACCCGCCTTAAGGGTGCCAAGGGCGGCGGGTAGCGCCTGCAGAATCTGCTCGGCGGTCGAGGCAGTAGCCTTCGGGTCAAGGTAAAGCAGCAGGTTGCCGGAGTAGTCCGGGATAACGTCCACCGCACCAGAGGCGAGTGCCCCCAGGTACGCCTCGCGGGCGCCGATGCTCAGCTGGGTGCGGGCGTTGAATCCCGCGCGTGCGAGGGCTCCGGCGTAGATTTCGGCGAGGATTTGGGATTCGGCGAAGGCGGCTGAGCCGACGATGATTCCTTCGTGTTCGCCGCTGAAGACTTTATCGCCGCTGAGCCCGCAGGCGCTAAGAATACCCGCCATGCCGAGCGCTCCGGCGGCGGCTAGGGCAGTGCGACGCGAGAAGGTTTTAGGTGCCTGAATCATCGGGTTCATGCCTTCTTCCGGTTGATGGTGAGCCCCGCGGGAGTGAGCGCACGCTGAACAAGACCCATGAGCGCGTCCACGGCGAAGGCGAGAAGCGCCACGAGCAGGGTTGCGACGAGCATGCGCGGGTAGTCGCGCACGGCGAGCCCGTCGAAGAGGTACCTGCCGAGGGTTCCGCCGCTGAGGTAGGCGACGATGGTCGCGGTTGCGATGACCTGCACGAGTGCGGAGCGGAGCCCGCCGAGCATCATGTTGGCTGCAAGCGGGATTTCGAGGCGGGTCAGGATCTGCCATTCGGTGAGTCCCTGGGCGCGGGCCGCGTCCACGAGGTCTTCAGGTACGGCGGCGAGCCCTTCAAGTACTCCGGCGAGAAGAGGTGCCGCCGCAATAATAATGAGCACGATAAGAGCGGGCAGGGTTGAGACACCCAGCCAGAGTGCCAGGATGGTGAGCAGACCGAGCGCGGGCAGCGCACGGGTGGCGGCAACGGTGCTCATGAGCAGGTTGCTACGGCCGCGGTTGGTGCCGTAACCCGGGCGGTGGTGCCCAGCCCAGAGACCGAGAGGCACCACAATGAGTGCCGCGCAGGCGGTGGCGAGGGCGGTGACGCTCAGGTGTTCGAGCAGGCGCACGAGAATTCCGGTGCTTCCCTGCCAGTTGGCGCCGTCCATGAGGTAGGCGAAGGTTCGTTCTATGGCGTTCACGGGGTTATGCCTTCCTCTCTAGGGTTCGGCGGTGCTTAACCGTAGCCGCCTGCCAGGGCGTAAGCGCCCTCGTCAGAAGGATAAGGAGTAGGTCGAGGACCAGTGCCAGCAGCAGGCTAAGAATCACACCAGCGAGAATCTCCGAAGGGATATTGCGCGCGAGGCCGTCGGTGAAGAGCGTGCCGAGCGAGGGCACACCGATGAGGGCGCCTACGGACACCATCGCAATATTGGCCACGGTTGCCACGCGAATTCCCGCCATAATGACGGGCGCCGCGAGGGGCAGGTAGAGTTCCATCAGCGCCTGTCGGGGCGTGTATCCGAGGGCGCGGGCGGATTCGTGCACGCTATCGGGAACGGAGTCGAAGGCATCCACGCCGGAGCGCACCATGAGCGAGAAGGAGTAGACGCTCAGGGCGACGAGCACGTTCAGCGGGGAAATAATCGAGGTTCCCAGGATGAGCGGCATCAGCACGAAGAGCGCGATGGAGGGGATGGTGTACAGCAGCGAGGAGAGGTGCATGAGGGTTCGCGCACCGATGCGGCGTTCGGAACCGCGGTCACGGCGACGGCTCGCGTAGTAGGCGACCGGCAGCGCGACGAGAGCACCAATCGCGACGGGCACGACGCCCTGATAGAGGTGGCTGAGGGTCAGTTCGAGGATGCGCTGGCTGTTGGTGGCGACCCACTCCCAGTGCATGTCGCTTGCTGCGAGAGGTGGTGCCGCGAGCACAATATTTTCTAGAAGACTCATTCGCTTTTCTCGCCTTCTACCGCACCATTCTGCGCTTCTCTGGATGCGGCAAGTCGGCGTGCGCGCGCCTGGCGCACCGTCTGCTCATCCAGCAGGCCGGCGACGGAGCGGCTGACGAAGGAACGCACGAAATCATCTGCGGGGCTGTAGAGAATCTCTTCGGGAGTGCCGAACTGTGCGAGGCGACCGCCCTCCGCGAAGACGGCAATTTTATCACCGAGCAGGAGCGCCTCATCAATGTCGTGAGTAACGAACACGATTGTCTTGGCGAGTCGAGCCTGCAGGCGTAGCAGCTCTTTCTGCAGGTCGGTGCGCACCACCGGATCCACCGCAGAGAACGGCTCATCCATCAGCAGGACAGGCGCATCGGCAGCAAGAGCACGCGCAACACCAACGCGCTGCACCTGACCACCCGACAGCTGGGAGGGGTAGCGCTTGGCGTACGAAGAATCCAGTCCGACCACGTCGAGCAGTTCGAGGGCGCGAGCTTGCGCCTCCTTGCGGGAGACACCGAGCAGACGCGGCACGGTGGCAATATTCTGTGCGACGGTGCGGTGCGGCATGAGCCCGCCCTGCTGCATGACGTAGCCAATGCCGCGGCGCAGCTCGTAGGGGTTCTTTTCGTGCACGTTCACACCGTCAATGGTGATGGTGCCGCTATTGGGCTCTACCATGCGGTTAATCATGCGCAGACTAGTGGTTTTACCGCATCCGGAGGGGCCGACGAACACGGTAATCTGCCCGGCGGGAATGTGCAGATTCAGGTCCTGCAGTACCGTGGTGGATTCGCCGGTTCGACTCGGGTAGCTCTTGGTGATGCTGTTGAAGCAGATTCCGCCTGCCTGAGCGCTGTCGACAGTATCATTTTTTGCCCAGGGAATCTGAGGCGAGTTCTCTTGGTGCGGTTGAGTTGAATTTTGGGCGGCTGAATTTTGGGTAGTCATGGGTGTGGTGGTGCTTTCTGCAGTGACTATAGGGCAGATGCCTCTGTATAGAAGAAGGCGGCACATCGGGGTTTTATTCCCAAGATGCCGCCTTTTCGACGGGTTTGCAGTATCTGCAACCGCAAAGTTTTTTAAAAACAAAACCCGCCCCACTGTAGAAGCCTGGAGGCGGATTTCGTGGCTCCGACCGGCGTCGATCCGGTGACCTTACGATTTTCAGTCGTACGCTCTACCAACTGAGCTACAGAGCCTTGCGTATTTTGTTTTAGATACGCAATGACCGCGTCTTCCGATGATCTCTCATCTGAAATTACGCGGCCAGAGCGACCCCGACGGGACTTGAACCCGCGACCTCCGCCGTGACAGGGCGGCGCGCTAACCAACTGCGCTACGGGGCCTTGTTGGAATCAACAGGAGTAAATCCTACGTCATCTAACTTGGCTTTGCAAATCAAAGTGATTTGCAAGTACCCCCAACGGGATTTGAACCCGTGCTACCGCCGTGAAAGGGCGGCGTCCTAGGCCGCTAGACGATGGGGGCCTAGTCGATCGAACAGGTTCTTTGTTCATCCCGTCGTTCGAACCTCCACTAGTCTACGCCAGGTTCAAAAGGGTGCGCAAATCGTTTTGTTCGATTTTGGGTACTTTTGAGGCCAAAATGCAGGTATTTATGCCCCATGACACCATCATTCCAACAGGTCAGAACGAATTAAGCGGATATCAAAAAAAATTTTAAATTTTCTTCAAAAACCCCTCTTGAGTGCACTTTTGAGGTTGCAGAGCCTCTCCCCACACCCCAAACCACCCTCGAATTACCCCCTGCCCTCCACAAAGAGGTCGGTGTCGCCCTCCCTCCGACATCCCGAGCCAGACCCCAAAGAAGATGTGCTCCCCTGTCGCGAACCCGCGGCGGGGCCAGAAAGGGGAACCCAGGAAAGCTAGAGAAAGGAGCCGGCGAGAGCTCGCGCAAACCCAAAACCCTCACCGTCCCCACCCCGCGCAATCCCGTGCCCTCGATGCCACCAAAAGACCCCCGCCAATATTCCTATTCGCGAGGCAAACTAGGATTACTTTTATTCTTTTTGACATTTACTAAAAATGCACTTTGTGCATATTAAATAAAAATGGCGATTTACCCGTCGTGCATATCAAGTACCCATCCAACAATGCACCGAGTGAAAATGCACTTTTGGTAGAAATTTACGTCTCTTGCCTCACAGTGTGCACCATAATGCAAATATTCACTCCAGGGAATACAATAAACTGGCTTGTCAGAGGCATATTTTTATACCCGTGCACTTAAATTGAGATTTATGACGACACACAAATATAAAGATTTGATAAACCTCCAGCGATTGACAAGGCGAGATAATATCCGTCCCGAAATAGCCCCCTATATTGCTTGAAGCCCCCTCTTTGAGCACCGTACTATAGGAGACGTGAGATCACTTCCGGACCTCACGGGACTACTTCCGATAAGTCCCAATGACGAAAGTCGCCGCACATTATTTACCGATAAACCGTATAGAGATCTGATGGGGGATCCAGCGTCAGCAGCAATGCCTACCATGAATCACCGCGTGAGGGGCACGGGCACCATCCCGTATGAAGCATGCAACCCTGGATCCTCCAACTGTGTCCATAGCTCGCTGAGCGCGTCGACCACGCCGCGCCACCAGTAGCATCCCAGGTTTGAATAAGTGTGCGCGGTCTACACACCGTAGGACCGCGTGCTTGTTTAGAGAGCTAATCTTGGTGTTTCTTTAGCTTTCTAGACCCCGTTAGAGGGCGCGCCGCACGTGGAGCCACTGCATGGGTTCGCCGCGCGTTCAGGGTAGCCGGAGGGTATGTCCTCGAGTGTCTTCGGCACCTACCCCGCCCACCCCGCATTACCTCATGATGCGGGGTGGGTTTTCTTTTAACCTCCCCCGCATCCCTGCAGAGACAAAAATCGACCCCGCACCGGCTCACGGTACGGGGTCGATTTCTACGCTCTAAACGCGAGGATTACTCGCCACGAGAGATATTAATCATCTCGTCGCGGTCCACAACCTTCACGCGAGCGCGAGGCTCACCGGCAGCGTCCTTGGATGCTGCGCCCAGTGCCTTCTCGTGGTCATCCAGGCGGTGCCAGCCTTCCCAGGTGGTGTACTTGATGCCCTTGGAATCCAGGTAGGCGCTGAAGGTTTCGGCGTCCGGCTCGGGCGCGGTGTAGAGGTTCTCGCGGTCCTCGAGCAGGTGGGTAATGGTCTCCAGCGCGTCGGACTTGGTGGAGCCGATTAGGCCCACGGGGCCGCGCTTGATCCAGCCGGTTGCGTACAGGCCGGGAACAACCTCGCCATTCTCGTCCACGACGCGACCCTCAACGTTGGTGACCACACCGCGCTTGCTGTCGTAACCGACCTCGGGCAGCTCGGAACCAAAGTAGCCGATGGCGCGGTAGACGGCCTGCACGGGGTAATCCACGTACTCGCCGGTGCCGATGATGCCACCCTTGCCGTCCAGTTTGTTGCGCTCCATGCGCAGACCCACGACCTTGCCGTCTTCGCCGAGAATCTCGTGCGGGGACTGCAGGAAGTGCAGGTGCAGGCGGCGGGATGCGGTCTGCTCGTTGTTCTTCTGGTCTTCCAGCCAGCCGCGCAGGGTCTTCATCATGACCTTGGTCTGCGCGTTCTTCTCCATTGCTTCCTCGGAAGCCTCGTCGAACTGGAAGTCTTCCTCGTACAGGACGATGTCCACGTCGCGGGAGTGCGCGAGTTCGCGCAGCTCGAGCGGGGTGAACTTCATCTGTGCGGGGCCGCGGCGACCGAAGACGTGCACGTCGGTCACGGGGGAAGCCCTCAGACCCTCGTAGACGTTGTCGGGGATTTCGGTGACGAGCAGGTCGTCAGCGTGTTTGGAGAGGATGCGGGAGACGTCCAGGGCGACGTTGCCGTTACCGAGCACCGCAACCTGCTCAGCTTCGAGCGGCCAGGTGCGGGGGTAGTCGGGGTGGCCGTCGTACCAGGAGACGAAGTCGGCTGCACCGTAGGAGCCGTCCAGGTCGATACCCTCAATGTTCAGCGCTGCGTCGTGGATGGCGCCGGTCGCGAAGATAATGGCGTCGTAGTGCTCGCGCAGGTCGGCGAGGGTTAGGTCCTTACCGTACTCGACATTACCGAAGAAACGGATGTCGCCGCGGTCCAGGACCTTGTGCAGTGCGGTGATGATGCCCTTAATGCGGGGATGATCCGGTGCCACACCGTAACGAATCAGGCCGAAGGGGGCGGGGTAGCGGTCGAAGATGTCGATGGCGACCTCAACGGCGCCGGTGCGGACCTCTTCAGACTTGGTGAGGATGTCGGCGGTGTAAATACCGGCGGGACCTGCACCAATAACGGCGACGCGCAGGGGGCGTGCTGCTTCAGACACGAATATCTTCCTTTCAAAGTTCACCGGCAAACGCCAGGTACGGCGTGAAGGCGCAGTGAGCTTAGTGTTCACTTCGTGCCTATTTTACCGGGGATTGACGGGTGTTCGGGGGCTTATATGTCTTCGCCCACTAAATAGGACAATTTTCTGTCACCTAATCCGAGCGGTAATCCGGGCGGGGTCACCTAACTCCGGCTGGGGTTACCTAATTCGGGCTGGGTGGCGCATCCGGCCCCGGGGCCTCCGCACGCAGCGAGCATAAAAACGGGCATAAAACTGCCCCGCCCTCCGAGGTGCAGGAGGACGGGGCAGGGTGTGGAACACGCATCCGCGTGGATCTTGGGTACCTCAACCGCAAACTAAAAGCCCCCGGCGCGGCGAGAAAATCTCACCGCGCCGGAGGCTAATAAGGCTTCAAGAGGCATCCCGAAGCGGGCGCTAGGAGGCGGGTACCGCCTCAAAGGTGACGACCAGTTCGTCGCGCTCACCGAAGCGGACCAGGTGGCGTTCCAGCACGCCCGCCAGATGAACCGCCTGCTCGTCGCTTTCGGCGCGTACCTCCATGACGAGTGCACCGTCGGTTTCGCGCAGGTCACCGTAGCCGCGGAAAATGCCGTCGCGGTTAAAGGTGAGGCGGAGACCGTCGGGCAGTTCTGCGGTGCCGAGCTTGCGACCCATGTGGGAGCCGAGCTGCTTGATGTATCGGGCGGGGCGGTCGGTTGCTACGACGGCGCGCTGGCGTACTGGCAGGGATTCTGCGGCGGGGTAGTTCCCAGTGGTGTTTTCTTGGGGAGTTTCAGTCACGGTGGACTCCTTCTTATCTATGCCGGAAAAGGCTCACCACATAGAACCCTGCATCCGGCGACGCGTTGTTTCACCTCGAATATAGCAAGAACTTAGGGTTCACTAACCAAATATGTCGCCGGCGTTCGCGCAGGGGCGAGAGGTAGTTACCTCTATGCCGCACCCGCCCTCGACAACCTCGCAGGCGCCGTGAGGAGGGCTCCGAGGGCGGTTCCAACGACTGAAAACTACCTGAAAGTTTGCTGAACTAGCGCAGAAAATACCTTTAGCCGTAAAATATCGTGGTAACAACAGCGTCACATCCCCACTTTGCGGGACGTGACGCTTTTCTTATGCGGGCTCGGAACCCCGGCGCCCGCCCCTACTAAGAGTATCTACGGATTTTCACGAATGTCTTCTGAGAACACCGCGGCTCCCCAGAACCCCAAGGCAGAAGCCAAGGGCGCACTGGACCGTTACTTCAAGATCAGCGAACGTGGCTCCACCCTCGGCGCAGAATTCCGAGGCGGCCTCGCCACCTTCTTCGCGATGAGCTACATCGTCGTGCTGAACCCCCTCATCATCGGCCTCGGCAAGGACGCATCCGGCAACACGCTCGGCGTGCCGCAGGTCGCCGCAATGACCGCACTGGTCGCAGGTGTCATGACCATCCTCATGGGTGTCGTCGCCAAGCAGCCCTTCGCCATGGCCGCAGGCCTCGGCGTGAACGCGCTGCTGGCAACCACCATCGCCTCCACCCCCGGACTGACCTGGCCCGCCATCATGGGTCTGGTCGTCTGGGCGGGTGTGCTGATGACCATCCTCGTGCTGACCGGCTTCCGCACCGCGGTGTTCAACGCGGTCCCCGAATCGCTCAAGGTCGCAATCGTCGTCGGTATCGGCTTCTTCATCGCCTTCATCGGCCTCGTTAACGCGGGTATCATCCGCCGTATGCCCGACGCAGCCGGCACCACCGTGCCTGTCTCCTTCGGCGTGAGCGGTCACCTGCTCGGCTGGCCCACCCTCGTCTTCCTCTTCGGCCTGTTCCTCACCATTGCGCTGTTCATCCGCAATGTGAAGGGTGCAATCCTCTACGGCGTGCTCGCCTCCACCGCCCTCTCCATCATCCTGGAGCAGGTCGTGCCCTCCGGCAGCTCGGTTAAGTCCCCCACCGGCTGGTCCCTGAACGTCCCCGTCTGGGACTCCAACACCAGCAAGCTACCCAACTTCTCCCTGTTCGGCTCCGCTGACCTGTTCGGTGCCTTCGGCACCCTCGGCGGCATGGCTGCAGTTCTGCTGATTTTCACCATCCTCATCTCCGCGTTCTTCGACGCAATGGGCACCTCCGTCGGTCTTGCAACCGAAGCAGGCACCATGAAGGATGGCCAGATCGAGAACGTCGACAAGGTCCTGCTCGTGGACGCCCTCGGCTCCGTAGCCGGCGGTGGCACCTCCTCCTCCTCGAGCCAGATCTTCGTGGAGTCCGCAACCGGTATCGGCGCGGGCGCACGCACCGGCTTCGCAAACATCGTCACCGGTGTGCTGTTCCTGATCGCTATCTTCCTGTCCCCGCTGGTCACCATCGTCCCCTTCGAGGCCGTTGCACCCGCAATGGTGTTCGTTGGCTTCCTGATGATCCGACAGGCAGTGAACATCGACTGGAACGACTGGGGTCTGGGTATCCCCGCGTTCATGACCATCATCTTCATGCCCCTGTCCTACTCCATCGCGGACGGTATCGGCGCAGGCTTCCTGTCCTACGTCTTCATCCGCCTTGTGCAGGGTCGCGGCAAGGAAGTTCACTGGCTCATGTACGTGGTTTCCGCAGTGTTCCTCATCTTCTTCGCTAACGGCCTGATTACCGGCTGGATGCACTAAATACATCGGGTGCCTCACCCTCCCACGTGGAGGCGCAGGCACCAGCAGGGCGGGGTACCGGCACCATTTGGGTTGCCGGTGCCCCGCCCTGAGCTATTCTCTTCTCCGTTGCCGACCTAGCTGCCGGAGCGGGGAAACACCACATCACCGACTGGGTCGCCGCACACAACGCGTTTTAACGGCACAAGCTAGGAGGCGGCGCCTACAATGGTTGAACCATTGTGACGCCCTGTTATGAGCCAAGTCCGCGGGCTTCACCCGCGAAACCGGCGGCGCAACAGTACACACCGAACAACATCAACGGATCCTCACATGTCTGAACCCCAGAAGGCGGCAGCGCCCACCAGCGCACTCGACCGCTACTTCAAGATTTCCGAACGCGGCTCCTCCATCGCCGCAGAATTCCGCGGCGGCCTCGCCGCATTCTTCGCCATGAGCTACATCGTGGTGCTGAACCCCCTCGTCATCGGTACCGGTGCTGACGCGTCCGAACGCACCCTCGGCATCGCACCCGTCGCGGCTGTGACCGCGCTGGTTGCAGGCGTGATGACCATCCTCATGGGTGTTATCGCCAAGCAGCCCTTCGCCATGGCGGCTGGCCTGGGCGTGAACGCGCTACTCGCCTCCACCATTGCCACCACCCCGAACCTGACCTGGGCAGACATCATGGGCCTGGTCGTTCTTGCCGGTCTAATCATGACCGTTCTGGTGCTCACCGGCTTCCGTACCGCGGTGTTTGAGGCGGTCCCCGAGTCGCTCAAGACCGCGATTGTGGTCGGTATCGGCTTCTTCATTTCCTTTATCGGTCTGGTCGACTCCGGCATTATCCGCCGTATGCCCGACGCAGCTGGCACCACCGTTCCGGTGAGCCTCGGCGCGGGCGGTCACCTGCTCGGCTGGCCGACCCTCGTGTTCCTCTTCGGCCTGTTCTTCACCATCGCCCTGTTCATCCGCAACGTGAAGGGCGCAATCCTGTGGGGCGTGCTCGCCTCCACCGCACTGTCCCTGATTCTGGAGGCGCTTGTCCCCTCCGGTTCCGTGAAGGAAGCGGCAACCGGCTGGTCCCTGAACGTGCCCTCCCTGGCGGACATGAAGTTCACCACCCCGAACTTCTCCCTCATCGGTTCCGCTGACCTGTTCGGCGCGTTCACCCACATCGGCCCGCTGGCTGCTTCGCTGCTGGTGTTCACCATTCTGCTGTCCGTGTTCTTTGACGCGATGGGCGTTTCGGTTGGTCTTGCCGCCGAGGCTGGCACCATGAAGGACGGCAAGGTTGAGGACATTGACAAGGTCCTGCTCGTGGACGCTTTCGGTTCCGTTGTTGGTGGTGGCGCGTCCGGTTCGGCGAACCAGATTTTCGTGGAGTCCGCTACCGGTATTGGTGCGGGTGCACGCACCGGTTTTGCAAACATTGTGACCGGTGTGCTGTTCCTGCTGGCGATTTTCATTTCGCCGCTGGTCACCATTGTTCCTTTCGAGGCGGTTGCTCCGGCGCTGGTCGTGGTCGGATTCCTGATGATTCGCCAGGCCGTGAATATTGACTGGACCGACTGGGGTCTGGGTATTCCGGCGTTCCTGACCATTATTTTCATGCCGCTGTCGTACTCGATTGCGAACGGTATTGGTGCCGGCTTCGTGTCCTACACCTTCATTCGTCTGGTGCAGGGCCGCGGCAAGGACGTGCACTGGCTGATGTACATGGTCTCCGCGGTGTTCGTGATCTACTTCGGTATGGGCATCATCAACGGCTGGACTAGCTAAGTCCAACAGTCTACATATTTGCTGAGGGCAGGTTCCTGAGGCGGCTAAGAACGTAAGTTTTCAAGCTGCCGAAGGGCCTGCCTTTTGTGTACCTGGTTCGCTCGTGCAGGTTCCTTATCGCGCCTGGATGCGAGAAAATCATGGCAGAATCATTCCGTTTTCGGTATGATTCTGCCATGATGTCCGTTCAAGAGTATGCTCAAGAAGCTAAGGTTTCAGAGCGAAGCGTACGCGCCCGCCTAGAACGCGGAATGCTCCAAGGGCGTAAATTGGGAAGCCGCTGGGTCGTCGACGCTCTTCCCGCTGCGCACCGCAGTAATGCTGGCCGCCCTATTTCCTTCGATGCGTTCAACGCTTTGGCGCGTTACTGCGATGGTCAGTCATCTGTTCTTTCTGCTGAGGAACGCCGCAGGGCAAAGGAACGCGCCTCAGCAATTCAGGTGCAAGGACCTGCGTCTGTTGAGCGATACCGAGCCCGCCGCGGTCTGAAAGTGCATCATCTGCAGGCTCCTCCCGCTGAGATTCCTGCGATTTTGGAAGATCCTGCATTGTCGCTTACTGGCATTAGTAGCGATATTTCGCAGGTGTACGGCTCAATGGTTGATGCATATGTTTCAAGCCAGGATTTAGAGAACATCATTTTTCTCTACAATCTGCTTCCAGCTTCCGCAGACTCAGCGAACGTCATCTTGCGTGAGTGTGACGAGCCGCCCCATATTCTTCCCCTGCATGTGGCGGTAGATCTTCTAGATTTGGGGGATCCACGAAGCTCCGCTGAGGCAGAGCGCATTCTTCAGGATTCTGTTTTCAAGGAAGCGTCTTAGTCATGAACGCATCACCTATTTTGATTCCTGCTATTGGGGCTGAGCGTGCCTCATGGCTAGGTCTGGCTGATATTTCAGAGATTATGCCGCAAGGATGGTCCCTGGCTGGCGGAAGCATGATGCGTCTGTTGGCAACAGAGCGAAGCTACGCAGGTTCCCGCTCCACCCACGATATCGACGTTATTCTTGATATCCGCGCATCACGGGCGCATATTCATCAGTTCCATGAGGCTCTTAGCAATGCCGGATTTTCAATTGCCGGGTTCAACGCATCCGGCCAAAATCACCGGTGGGTTCGCGGCGAAGCTCAGATAGATATCCTCATCCCTTCGGGACAGTCGGAGTCCGCTCGCACCTATGAGTATCCAGGGTTTGGTCGCCTGCTCGAGACTTAGCGGACGTCTCCATCCACGTAGAACCAGGCGCCGTCCACCTTCTCAAAGCGCGACAGCTCGTGCATGCTGCCCTTCACCCGCTCCTCCGCAGGAGTACCCGGCACCGACCGGTAGTAGGCGATAAACTCCACCGTACCGGAGGCGTCAAACGGGCCGCCCGAAGCACCCAGAATATCCAGGCGGTACCAGCGGATATCGTCCTCCAACTCCAAGGCGGCCGGGCGAGTACTCGGATGCCAGCTCGCCAGCAGATACGCCGCATCCCCGGTCGCAAAGGCGGTAAACCGCGAGCGCATCAGCTGCTCCGGCGCGGGAGCAGTCAGCGTTCCGGAGGCGGCAAACTCGCCCAGGAACCTGCCGCAGCAGGCGCCGTACACCTCGCCGCTTGAGCAGGGGCAGCGGTCATCATGGTTAAGTTCAGTCATGCCACCTAGTATAGGGAACGCGCCGCACCAAGGAAGCCCCGCGTCAAGAAAGCACAGCGGCAAGAAGGCACAGCGCAGAGAAACGCCCGCTCCGCCGGGGATACAAATCCTCCAGCAGAACGGGCGTTCTTGTTTTCAATCGTTAAGTTTGAGCGAACCTACACGGCACGCATCAGCAGCAACGCTTATTCAGCAATTGCGCGAGCCGGGGTGTCAGCAGCCGAAGGCTTGCCCACGTATGCGCCGCGGTACTTAGCAGCCGGGTGGCTGTCAGCAACCTTGGTGTGGCCCTTGCCGAAGATGTTCTCACGCAGGGTATTGCCCTCGTACTCGGTGCGGTAGCGGCCGCGCTTCTGCAGCTCGGGAACAACGTACTCGATGAAGTCCTCGAAGGAACCCGGGGAGACGTGGTACGCGAGGTTGATGCCGTCCAGGCCGCCCTCGTCAATCCAACGCTCGAGCTCGTCAGCAACCTGAACCGGGTCACCAACAATGACCTCGCCCATGCCACCGATGGTGGTGTGCTCAGCGATAGCCTTACGGGTCCACTTCTTGTCCTTCGCCTGCAGGGTGAAGGGGGTCAGGAAGGACTGAATCGACTCGGTCTGCACGTAGTTCAGGACCTCGTCCTCGTCGAACTGTGACAGGTCAACGCCGGACCAGCCGCCGATGATAGCCTGTGCAGATTCGAGGTTGATGTACTTCTTGTACTCCTCGTACTTTGCCTTTGCCTTCTCCTCGGTCTCATCCACGATGACGGAGAGCATTGCGAGGATCTTCACGTCGTCGCGGCTACGGCCCTGCTCCTCAGCAGAGGCACGAATACGGTCGGTCACAACGCGGGTCAGGTCGGGGCGCAGGGCGCTGATGAACACAGCCTCGGCGTGCTTACCGGAGAACTTCTGGCCGCGGCTGGATGCGCCAGCCTGGAAAATCACGGGGGTGCGCTGCGGGCTCGGCTCGGTCAGGGAGATGCCGGGCACGGAGAAGTACTTGCCCTTGTGGCCAATCGGGTGGACCTTGGAGGGGTCAGCGTAGATGCCGCGCTCGCGGTCCTTGATGACTGCGCCGTCTTCCCAGGAGCCTTCCCACAGCTTGTAGCAGACGTCCAGGAACTCGTCAGCGATGTCGTAGCGCTCGTCGTGCGGGATCTGGGTGGGCAGGCCCTGGTTCTCAGCAGCCGACGGCAGGTAAGAAGTCACAACGTTGAAGCCGACGCGGCCCTCAGTGAGGTGGTCGAGGGAGGCGTAGCGGCGAGCCAGGGTGTAGGGCTGCTCAAAAGTAGCGGCAGCAGTCACGCCGAAACCGAGGTGCTCGGTCACGGCAGCCATTGCAGAAATCTGGGTTGCGGGATCGTTCACGGGAACCTGAGCGGCACCCTCGATGGCGGGAGCGGCAGAGTTCTTGTACACGTCGTAGATGCCGACCACGTCAGCGATGAACACGGCGTCAAACAGGCCGCGCTCAAGGGTCTTAGCCAGGTCAGTCCAGTACTTGATGGTGTTGTACTCGGTTGCGCGGGAGCGCGGGTGACGCCAGAGGTCGAAGCTCTGGTGACCGATGCAGGTCATCTCAAATGCGTTAACTACGATGCGCTTCTTCTGCTCAGCCATCGATTTTCCTTTCGCGAATGATCGGGGGGGGGACGATCGGGTTTGTGCCCTGCACCCCGCGCGCCGCCTCCTGATGCCTTCTGCGTTCGGTGGTGGCCTTCGTGCAGGTGGCGCGTTCGCGCCGTACTTGCCTCGTAACATTGAGACCAGATCATCATCTGGGGCACCCCGCTACGGGAGAGGGTTGCCGCCCGGCCAGCCAGAGCTTAGCGCCGGGACTCATGATCTCGTGGTTCCGAGTCTACGGTGCGCGCGGGAGGGAGGGCACGTTTGTGACGAAAAAATATTTTTGTGACGCGGGACCGAAATATTTCGTGACAAATGCGAAATAAAGAGTCATAGAAAAGTCATAGAAATTCATACGCGCCCGCAGGGTTGATTGGGGCGTGGCACAGCCCATAGGGTGAGTAGAGCAAACCATCCAGAGCGACCGAGAGACCTGGCTCCACGACGTCGCAGCAACCGATAGCGGCTTCCCCACCGCCGGTGCTAACGCCAGGAACGATGGAAGTGACTATGACACTCAACAGTGCAGTAACTCCCGGCGCATCCAAATCTTCAGCGAACCGGCACGCCGTATCCAGCGCCGCGGTGCCCCTCGTCTTCGATGCCGTTGGCCAGTCCTTTGCGGTGCCCGGCGGAACCCACGAGGTTCTGCGCGAGGTCACCTTCACCGCCGAACCCGGCGAAATCATCTCGGTGATTGGCTCCTCGGGATGCGGCAAGTCCACCCTCCTGCGCGCCGCGGCCGGCCTGAACCGCATCACCGCCGGCACCGTGCGCATCGGTGAGAAGGCCGTGACCGGACTCGATCCCCGTGTGGCCATTGGTTTTCAGGAACCGCGCCTGCTCCCCTGGCGCACCGTCGCCGACAACGTGGCGCTCGGCCTGCCGCAGGGCACCAAGAAGGCCGAGGGCGAGGCGACCGTGACCCGCCTGCTGAGCCTGGTCGGCCTGAGCGAGTACGCCGACCACCGCCCCAAGGAAATTTCGGGCGGCATGGCGCAGCGCGTCTCCCTGGCCCGAGCGCTCGCGCGCACCCCCGGCGTGCTGCTGCTCGACGAACCCTTCGGCGCCCTCGACGCGCTGACCCGCATCAACATGCAGGACCTACTGCTGGACGTGCACCGTCAGGATCCGACCACGATCCTGCTGGTCACCCACGACGTGGAGGAGGCGCTCTACCTCTCCGACCGGGTCATCGTGCTCGGCAAGAACACCCCGGAGGGCCCCGCGACCATTCAGCGCATCGTGACCGTTGACCGTGCCCACCCCCGCGACCGCGCGGATGCAGAAATCACCGCGTTGCGTAGCGAACTGCTGGCTGAGCTCGGCGTGGAGGAAGCCGCGGTCTAAGCCGCCCCAAGCCCTCTCGGTATTAGCGCCGTCTAGGTTATATAGCCAATTAGCTATACCCTGCGGGCCGCGCTCCCCATCTCATCACATCATCATCTTCAGAAGCGAAAAGAACCATCATGACTTTCTCCCCGTCTCGCCGTACCGCCCTCAAGTCCCTGGCCGCAGCCGCCGCCTTCGCAACCTTGCTCAGTGGTTGCGCCGGTGAGGGTTCCGGCTCCTCCAACGCCTCCGGTGCGGCCGGCGGCGGCAAGGACACCGTGACTATTGACTACGCCACTTACAACCCGCTCTCGCTGATTATCCGCAAGAAGGGCTGGCTCGAGACCGCCCTGTCCGCCGAGGGCAAGAAGGTTGAGTGGGTCAAGTCCGCCGGCTCAAACAAGGCCAACGAGGCGCTGCGCAGCGGCAACATCGACGTCGGTTCCACCGCGGGCTCGGCGGCGTTGCTGGCCCGTGCGAACGGCTCCCCCATCAAGGTCATCAGCCTCTACTCGCAGCCCGAGTGGTCGGCGCTCGTCACCCGCAAGGACTCGGGCATCACCAAGGTCACCGATCTGAAGGGTAAGAGCGTGGCCGTCACCAAGGGTACCGACCCCTACTTCCTGCTCCTGCAGGCCCTCAAGCAGGCCGGGGTTTCCGCCTCCGACGTGAACATTCAGAACCTGCAGCACGCCGACGGCCGCACCGCCCTGGACAACGGTCAGGTCAACGCGTGGAGCGGCCTGGACCCGATCATGGCTGCCGCCGAGGTGGAGAGCGGCGACGTGCTCTTCTACCGCAACCTGGACTTCAACACCTACGGCTTCCTGAACGCCACCGAGAAGTTCATTCAGTCCAACCCGACCGCCGCGCAGGTCATCGTGGACGTGTACGAGTACGCTCGCGCTTGGGCCAAGAAGAACCCCGAAGAGGCCGTGAAGATCGTGGAGGAAGAGTCCGGCATTAAGCACGAGACCGCCCAGGTCGTCATGGACCGCACCCACCTGGACATCGACCCGATTCCGGGCGCCAAGCAGGTTGAGGTGCTCAAGGGCGTCGGCCCGATTCTGGTCGAGTCCGGCGACGTCCCCTCCCAGTCCGACGTGGACAAGGCCCTGAACAGCATCGTGGACGACCAGTTCGCGAAGAAGGCTGACAGCGCCGCAGTCGAGAAGATCGCCAAGGCGGTGGAGAAGTAATGGCCGCCGCAACCATTGCCCCCGCGCAAGAGAGCGCGGCCAAGCTCCCGACGCCGAAGCTACCCTCGAACCCCTTCGTGGGCAAGCAGTACCTGGGCTTGATTCTGCCCCTGGCACTCATTGCACTCTGGTACATTCTGAGCACCAACGGCGTGTTCACGCAGGTCCAGCTGCCCTCCCCCGACCGTGTGGTGGGCGCCGGTATCGAGCTGGCGCAGCGTGGCGAGCTGGCCAAGCACGTCGCGATTTCGACCCAGCGCGTGCTGATTGGCTTCGGCATTGGCGCGGTACTCGGACTGGTGCTGGGATCGCTGATCGGCCTGTCGGCCCCGGTGCGCGTGTTTGTTGCCCCGACCATCGGCGCTCTGCGCGCGGTCCCCTCACTCGCGTGGGTCCCGCTGCTTCTGCTGTGGATTGGCATCGGCGAGAACTCGAAGGTGACCCTCGTGGCCATCGGCGCGTTCTTCCCCGTGTACACCACGGTTTCCGCTGCCCTCGCCCACGTGGACCCCAAACTCGTGGAGATGGCTCGCGCCTTCGGCCTGAAGGGTCTGCGCCTGTTCACCACGGTTCAGCTTCCCGCGGTTCTGCCCGCCGTCATCTCGGGTCTGCGCCTCGCGCTCGCTCAGGCGTGGCTGTTCCTGGTCGCCGCCGAGCTGCTGGGCGCCTCCATGGGCCTGGGTTACCTGCTGACCGACTCGCAGAACAACGGCCGTACCGACCGCCTGCTGCTCGCCATCGTGGCGCTGGCCATCCTGGGCAAGATTACGGACGCCCTCGTCGGCCTGTTTGAGCGCTGGGTCAAGGCAAAGTACCCCAGCAACTAGCGCCACCGGCACTAGCGCACAGCTAAACGCAACGCTCAGCACGCGCTGAGCTTTCAGGAGAGATGTCCGCGCGTCAGTCATCGTGACGCGCCGGAAAAAGAAGTCGGCGGGGAAACCTGTCGCCTACTGAATGATGATGATGTGCCCCGCCCCGCGCCCCACAGTAGTGAGCGCGGGGCGGGGTTCTTAATGTGTCGTTATATTACGAAGCGCTACACAGTGTGCCTTTTATGACGGGAACCTTTGCATCGGGCCCCGCGGCGCGCTTTACTAAGAGGGCAAACCATCCAGAGCGACCGAGAGACCTGGCTCCATGACGTCGCAGCAACCCCCTCGCGCATCCGCACACACGAGTAGGCAGCGCGAGCAAGGGTGCTAATGCCAGCAACCGATGGGAGAATAATGGGACTGCCCACCCCCTTTTCGTTCACCGACCCGCTGAACCCCACCCCGAACCCCGCGCTCGAATCTGACGAGGCGCGCGTCGCGTTCTGGGAGAAGCAGGCGCAGCGACTCACCTGGGCTGAGCCCTGGCACACCGCGCACCACTTCGAGAAGCCGAAGTCCCTCGGCTTCGACGAGGAGGGCATCGAGCAGTTCACTGTTCCCGAAATCAAGTGGTTCGAGGGCGGCAAGCTCAACGTCGCCTACAACTGCGTGGACCGCCACGTGGAGGCGGGTCGCGGCGACAAGGTCGCCCTCTACTTCGAGGGTGAGCCCGGCGACCACGAGGCCATCACCTACGCCGAGCTGCAGCGCCGCATCGCGAAGGCCGCCAACGGTCTGCTGTCCCTGGGCGTGCGCAAGAGTGACCGTGTGGTCATCTACCTGCCCGTCATTCCCGAAACCATTATCTTCACCCTGGCCTGCGCGCGTATTGGCGCGATTCACTCCCTCGTGTTCGGCGGTTTCTCCGCCGAGGCGCTGAAGTTCCGTGTTGAGGACACCGGCGCGAAGGTGCTCATCACCACCGACGGTCAGAACCGCCGCGGCAAGGTCGTTCCCGTGAAGGTCAACGCCGACGAGGCCTGCTCGGGCGAGAACAACATCGAGCATGTCATCGTGGTGGACCGCACCAGCGCCTCCGACCCCGTGGCACACGCCGAGGTCCCCTGGACCGAGGGCCGCGACGTCTGGTACCACGACCTGGTGGACGACCAGCCCGACACCCACGCCTACGAGCTGCACGACGCCGAGGATCCGCTGTTCATCATCTACACCTCCGGCACGACCGGCAAGCCCAAGGGCCTGGTGCACACGATGGGCGGCTACCTGGTGCAGACCGCGTACACCCACGCTCTGCTCTACGATCTGCTACCGGATTACGTAGACGAGAACGGCGTGCTGCGCCCCGACGAGCTGTCGGCCGTCAACGACCCTGAGAAGGTTGAATCCACCGTTCACTGGTGCACCGCCGACCTGGCATGGGTGACCGCGCACACCTACGAAATCTACGGCCCGCTGGTTAACGGCGTATCCGAGGTGATTTACGAGGGTACCCCGAACACCCCGCACTACGGTCGCCACTTCGAGGTCATCGAACGTTACGGCGTGACTAACTACTACACCGCGCCGACCCTGATTCGCTCCCTCATGGGTGCGTTCCCGAACGGCCCGGAGCCCGGCAAGTACGACTTCTCGACCGTGCGCCTGCTCGGTTCGGTGGGTGAGTCCATCAACCCGGAGGCGTGGCGTTGGCTGCGCAAGCACGTGGGTGGCGGCACCGCATCCTTCATCGACACCTGGTGGCAGTCCGAGACCGGTTCGACCGTGTGCTCCCCGCGCCCGCACGACCCTGCCTTCGCCCCCGCCGGCACCTACCCGGTGGGCACCCCGCACTGCACCCCCCTGCCCGGTTGCGCTACCCGCGCCGTTCCGGGCGTGTCCACCCGCGTGGTGGATGAGCACGGCAACCCGGTGGAGCCGGGCAAGCAGGGCTTTATTGTGGTCGATAAGATTGGCCCCTCCATGGCCCGCACCGTGTGGAAGAACCCGCAGCGATTCCTGGACTCCTACTGGCGCCACTACGGCGAGCGCGGCTGGTTCCTGGCCGGTGACGGCGCGAAGGAAGACGAGGAAGGCAACGTGTACATCCTCGGCCGTATCGACGACGTGATCAACATTTCGGGTCACCGCCTGTCCACGATTGAGATTGAGTCGGCCCTGGTCACCCACCCGGCCGTGGTGGAGGCCGGCGTCTGCCCTGTGGAGGACGACCTGACCGGCCACCAGGCGGTCGCCTACGTGACGCTCACCGACGAGGGCAAGGCCCTGACCGAGGACGAGCTGAAGGCGGCTCTGACGGCTCACGTACGTGAGCACATCGGCCCGATTGCCAAGCCTAAGGACGTTGTGGCGGTTGCCGATATCCCGAAGACCCGTTCGGGTAAGATTACCCGCCGTCTGCTCGGCGAGCTGTACCAGGGCCGCCCCCTGGGTGATGTTTCCTCGCTGCAGAACGAGGAGGCGCTGGGCCACATTGCGCAGGTGCTGGTGGAGACCGGCCGCGTGCAGCGAGAAGAGGAGCGCGAGGCGGCCTAGCCTCCCTGCTTGGGCTCCCGGCGGTTTGCCTCGGCAGCTTGCCTCGGCACAGCCAACCCCGGCGTAGGGGTCGCGACGCATAACAAGGGTGCGGATACCGAACGATGATTCGGTATCCGCACCCTGTTGTTTAACGGTACTGACGAGGCCTTTCGTCCCGGCGGCCGCCTAGTTAATCAGGCCCAGGGAACGGGCGTACTCGGCGGTAATGCCGCTCGGCTCAATCTGCTTGGGGCCCTTCTCGAGCTCGGGGTGCGCGGTCGCCTGGAAGCGGATCATCTTCAGGTCGTTTGCCGCGCCTAGGTTCGAGATCATGCTGTCTCCGTCCAGGTCCACCGAGACCGGCTCGGAATCAATCTTTCCATTACCGTTGAAGTCGATGGGGCCGTCGGCGGGCTTGCCCTTGTACAGGAAGCCGGCCGCGCGGGGACCGAAGCCGCGCGCCTCGTAGAGCTTCGCCTCGTTCAGCATGCGGTACTCGGCGGTGGAGTAGCCGAAGTAGCGGCTACCGTCAGCCATGGGCACGCCGGTGAGGGTGTACTGGTAGTTCATGACGCTCAGGTAGTTGGGCTTGTAGTTGATTTCGTCCCAGCCGCCGTGGCTCAGCGCCAGGTTGTGGCCGAGCTCGTGCACGAACACTGCCACGCGGATGTCGCTGGTTGCCTTGCCCCAGAAGTGCGGGCCCACGGTCACCATGAGGTTACGGCCACCGAAAATAGCGATGCCGGAGGAGGTGCTGTTGTCATAGTAGTCGCCCCAGATGACGTAGTGGAAGGTGCCTTCGCGGGCGGGGTTGAACTTACCTTCGGAGGCCTTAATCCGGTTAAGTGCCTTGAATTCGCTGTCGAGCTCCTGGTGGGTGATTTCGTTGCCGCCGCCGAGGTTGTACTTGGCGCTGCGGGCGCTACCGGCGTCCAGGTGAATGTTGATGCCGGTGGTGCCGTTCGGGTTGCGCACGGGAAGCTGCGCGAAGGATTCGGTGATGCGGTCGAGCTCTTCCTCGCTGGCGAGCAGGCCGGGCATGTAGTCCATCTCCACGAAGATATCCTTCTTCAGCGGATTGGCGCCCATCGCGGGGTAGTCCACGTCGATTTTGCCGTCGCCGTCGGCGTCGTAGCCCTTCATCTCCCAGGTGTTGGGGATGCCGTCACCGTCAATGTCGGGGTTGTAGGCGTTGGCTGCCGGGGCGGCGACCGCGCCCAGGCAGAGGACCGCCAGGGAGGCAAACGCAATACGTGCGCGTTTCAGAGAGGCCATGAATCTGTCCTTTGATGTGATGGTGTGAGGATGCGATACCCGTGACGGGCACGCGGGATGGACGGCAGTGTTCCTTCTTCGGTGTTCGCACCTGTGCGGGTAGCGAGTCGTTTGCAGGCCGACGGGGCGCCTCGTGAGCTACCGCCGCATCACTTCGTGAGCTTTAGCCGAAGATTGCAGAAAACCTGCTTTAAAGTTGAGACAATTTTGAAGTTGAGCTGAATTACACTACAGTATCAGTAATTCGTATCACGTGCATCACCGTATTCACCCGTGGAAGAAAGAATAATTACATGTCTCAACAGCAGACCAGTCACAGCACCCCCGCTTCCGGCAAGCGCGGCGTAAACCGCCGCTCCCTCGTCAAGGGTGCTCTCTGGAGCGCGCCGGTCGTCGCAACCGCCGCAACTGTACCCGCCTACGCGGCCTCCACCGACGTGCCGGAGACCCCGACCCTGCAGTTCGGTGTCTTCACCCAGGCCTTCAACTCCAACCCCTCCAACGATTTCGACACCCGCTACGGTCTGGACTCCTACACCGTGCAGGTGCCCAACGTGACCGCAACCTCCACGAGCCCGCAGAGCGCAGGCGGCGGCACCTTCACCCCCGGCGGTAGCGTCGGTGCGGGCCTGTACGGCGGTGCCGGCCTGTGGATTTCCGCCCCCATCAATTCCAAGGGCGAGTTCCAGGGCAGCACCTACCTGTACGGCTCGGCGCACCTGCAGGTGACCTTCGAGTTCACCTTCCCCACCGCCGAAGACGTCACCGCCCCGCTGCTGTGGGACACCGACAACGACGCCGAGGTGGCCGAGCTGGCCAAGAGCGAGGGCGGGGCCAAGACCAACAACCCGGCAGTGAGCGCCTTCAACGGCGTGGCCTACGCGGCGAAGTTCTACGAGCCGGTCATCGAGGGCAACACCTGGACCGGCGTGCTGGATATCCGCACCTCGGACTTCCTGACCGCGACCGCCAACGGCCCCGTGCGCTACGCACAGGTGCTGGCCTCGCAGGTTCCGGTGTACTTCACCGAGGTGACCTCCAGCTATACCCTGACCACGACCGTTCAGCTCACCAGCGGTACCGTCGCGATGCAGCTGACCAATGACGGCGAGTACACCTACCGGGATCTGGCGGGTGCGCGCGCCTCCGCAACCATTACCCGATAGCGTGGCCGCCGCAGTAGGCAGAAAGGGGCCCGGCATCCGTTATGGATGCCGGGCCCCTTTGCTTTCGGGCTCAGCCTATCGGCCGCCGCTAGGAACTAGTCCTTCGCCGGGACCATGCCCTTGGAGCGGGCCAGGTCGGCGGTCATCTCGTTGCGATCAATCGCGGCCGAGAGGTGCTTCTCGGAACGGTACACGCCGCCCTGTGCCTCCTTACCCTCAGCCTGCAGCTTCAGGGTTGCCAGGTCATTCGGGGCGGTCAGCTCGGTCAGCTGGCCGTCACCGTTCAGGTCCACCGAGACCGGCTCGTCGTCAATCTTGCCGTTGCCGTTGAAATCGATACCCTCCCAGGCCGGCTTGCGGAAGTACAGCCAGCCGTAGGCGTTGCGGCCAAAGCCGGCGCGCTCGTCCAGCTTGTTCTCGTCCAGGGTCTTGTAAGCGCGGGTCGAGTAGCTGAACTTCAGCTCACCGCTGGCGCGGCGCACGCCGTAAATCTGGTAGCTGTAGTTCATGACGCTCTGGTAGTTCGGCTTATCGTTCACGTCATCAGTACCGCCGTGGCCCAGGCCCAGGTTGGGACCGAGCTCGTGGATGAAGGTGCCCACGCGCACGTCGGAGGTTGCGGACTTACCCCAGAAGCGCGGGCCGACGGTCACGATGAAGCCGCGGCCGCTCACGTAGCCCAGGCCCGAGGAGCCGTACTCGTCGTAGGCGTCGCCCCAAATCATGTAGTGGAAGACGCTCTCGCGGTTCGGGTCCATGTTCTTCGAGCGGATTTCGGCCCACTTGGTCATGGTGTTGTCGAGCTGTTCGTGCGCCACTTCGTTGCCGCCGCCGAGGTTGTACTTGGCGCTGCGGGCGCTACCGGCGTCCAGGTGAATGTTGATGCCGGTGGTGCCGTTCGGGTTGCGCACGGGAAGCTGCGCGAAGGATTCGGTGATGCGGTCGAGCTCTTCCTCGCTGGCGAGCAGGCCGGGCATGTAGTCCATCTCCACGAAGATATCCTTCTTCAGCGGATTGGCGCCCATCGCGGGGTAGTCCACGTCGATTTTGCCGTCGCCGTCGGCGTCGTAGCCCTTCATCTCCCAGGTGTTGGGGATGCCGTCACCGTCAATGTCGGGGTTGTAGGCGTTAGCCGCGGGCGCCGCGACCGTGCCGAGCACCAGCAGGGCCGCCGAAGCGAGCGCGGTACGCACTACGCGAGTTGAGGTCAGAAAAGACATGGGATCTCTCTTCGTATCTTGACCACGCGGGAGGTTGCATCATCTGAGGTTACGCACGGTATGGGTCGTACAGGTCCGGTTCTATGGTGAGTAGAAGTGTCAGGCGGCTACCGCGTGGTTTAGTGGTCATATGTGTGTCGCTGCCGCCGATATGCAGTCGGCGTGCCGCGAGTGAGCGCGGCATTTAAAAGACAGCGGGTCACTGCCGAACCCTCCGATGGAGGCAAAAGAACCGTTCTTGGTTCTCTTCTGTTCGACGGTGACCCGCCTCATCATACACAGAGTGCATCTAGTTTGTCCCGACATTCGCACCGTATCTCAAGTTATGCACCGTTTATGCCGTAAAAGCGCTCTGATAAGCCTCTATTTAGTGTTTCCTACATCAGGCTCTGCCTCAGTGTTCCGTGCAGCGTTCTGTGCGGCGCCCTTCGCCTCAGAAGTCTTCATGGAGGCGTAGAACAGGCACACGACCGCGCCCACAGCGGCCGCGACCAGGGGCAGCATCATGGAATCAGCCATTGCCGCCGCGTAGGGTTCACGCAGAATCTGCGGAAGCACGCCTCCAGCAGCGCCGTCGTGAGAACCACCGCCCGCTGCGGCAGCCGGGCCCAACGCGGACAGGTGCGAAGTAATTGCCGAGGACATAATCGTAGTAATCGCAGCCGAACCGAGCACCGACGCCATCTGGCGGGTCTCGTTGTACACACCCGAACCGGCACCGGCACGCTGCGGCGGCAGGTTACGGGTCGCAGACACCGACAGCGGACCCCAAATGCAGGAGTTCGCCGAACCCAGAATAATCATCGGGCCAACCATCAGCCACAGGTTGCCGTCCGCAACCATCGTCGGGCGCAGCAGAGCAAAACCAACAACCATCAGCGTAAAACCAATTACCGCAATCCACTTCGGGTCGTTACGGTTCAGACGCGCACCCACCACCGGCGCCAACGCGCCCGAGAACAACGCCATCGGGGCGGTTATCAGCGCAGCCTGGGTCGGGTCCAGGCCCTCCACCTGCTGCAGGTACAGGGTCAGCGGGAACGCCATACTGATAGCGACCACGCCCATAGCCGAAATAGCCACATTCGATACGGAGAAGTTACGGTCACTGAACAGGCTCAGCGGAACCAGCGGCTCACGCGGGTTAATAGCCTGCCAACCGATGAACAGGCCCAGCACCAGGATGCCGGCAATAATCAGGCCCCACACACTCACCGGAACACCGGTGCCCAGGAACGAATCGGTCATGGTACCCCAGTCGTAGCTAGCGCCCTCCTGAATGCCGAAGACCAGCAGGAACAGGCCGACCGCCGACAGCACCACGCCCAACCAGTCGAAGCTGTGCTTCTTCTGCTCAAACACCGGCACATTACGCCACGCCAAGAACAGGCCGACCAGGCCAACCGGAATGTTGATGAAGAAAATCCAGCCCCAGCTGAGGGTATCCACCAGCACGCCACCCAGAATCGGGCCAACCAGCGAGGCGACACCCGCAGTCGCACCCCAAATACTCATCGCAACACCGCGCGCATTCGGCGGGAACATCAGCGTAATCAGAGACATGGTCTGCGGGGTCATCAGCGATGCACCCAGGCCCTGCACCACACGGGCGGTAATCAGCGACTCAACATTCGGCGCCAGACCACACCACAGGGAGGCAAGCGTGAAGATGCCCATACCGATCATGTAGAGGTTCTTCTGCCCGAAGCGGTCACCCATACGGCCGGTAATGAGCAGCGGCACCGCGTACGCCAGCAGGTAGGCGCTCGTCACCCACATGCCCGCCGACAGGGACGCATCCAGATCCTGCAGCATATGCGGCAGGGCGATGGTGACGATATTGCCGTCCACCAGGATCATGAAGAAGCCAACAACCAGGGACCAGAGAGCAGGCCAGGGCTTGTAGGGTGCCTTCGCCGGGTTACCGACGAGGGGCGCTTTCTTGGGGCGTGAGCTCAATGATCCTCCAGGGGATGGGTTGTATGCGGGTAGATGTCTGTGCGTTCAGCGTTGCCAACGATAAATTGCCACCGATAAATATCACCCCATCTTACTCCCCTCAAGGATGCAGCTCCGGTTGCCTACCCTTATTCAGCTCTTCACGGCGCGTGCGCGCGGTAACCGGGCGACAGGCACCCCGCACCCTCTAGACTGAAGCTATAGAAGCTATCGGAGCGCCACCACCGGCGCTCACCCCCATCAGACCACCCTCAATGAGATGACCCCGGGAGGACCCATGGGTTTCTTTGATTTCTTCACCGACCGCACCCCGGCAGAACCCGCCGAAATCCGCCTCGTCGCTTTCGTAAGCGGCAAAGTGCAGGGCGTGGGCTTCCGCTGGTGGTGCGCAGGAACGGCAAAGCCCATGGGCCTGACCGGCTACGCCGAAAACCTCGACGACGGGCGCGTGAAGGTGATTGCGGAGGGTACTGCCGCCTCCTGCGCTCGCCTGGTGGATGTGCTGCGCGGCGGCGACACCGCGGGCCGGGTTGACGAGGTGCTTGTGGAGTGGGAGGAGCCGTCCGGTTCCTTCCGCGGCTTCGGCATCAAGTAGCCTCCCCATTCTGCGTGTAGGGCGCGTCGGGTACTGTCCTCGCTACGAGGAGGCACCCGGCGCGCCCCTATGCTGTGCGCGGGTTAACCCCGCGGTTCCGTCCAGAGCGCCGCGAACTGGGCGCGGGTCATATCGGCGCGGCGTACCCGGTGTTGCACCGGGTGGCCGTTCTCGTCGGGGCGGCCGGAGTTCGGGTCAATATCGTCGTAGATGCCGGTGAAACCCGCTTTAACCGCCACTCGTTCGGATGCCTCGTTACCCGCCAGGGCGGTCCACCGGACGGTATCAAGACCCAGTCCGAGCGGGTCGAAAGCGTAGCCGAGGACGGCTCGCAGCGCCTCGGTCATGTAGCCCTTTCCGCGCGCCTGCGGGGCGGTGTAGTAGCCCAGTTCGGCACGGGTTCCAGGGCTTTCGGGGGTGCCGTCGGGCAGGCGCAGTTCGATACTCCCCGCAAACACGCCGGAGGCGTCAATCGCCCAACGCTGGATCTGCCCGGCGGCAATCTGGCGTGTGGTGGTGAGCAGGGAGTCTTCAGCGTCGGCGCGCGTGTAGTTCAGCGGTACACGGGTGTAGCGAATCATCTGCGGGTCGCGGCAGGATTCCACAATGTCAGGGATGTCCGCCTCGCGTAGGTGGCGCAGGGTGAGCCGCTCGGTGATGAGTTCGGGCTGGTTGGGCTCGGCAGGGTCAAAGTTCATGGTTTCACCCTACACCATCTTCACTGGTGAGCTAAATCATAGTTTTGGGTGCATGTTTAGGGTTGATTATTATGAGTAATTCATAATAATATGGAGGAAAGCCCGGGTTCCGGGCAACACACTGGAATCGTCACGCGCAGTGCACACACCCGCGCGACACAAGAGAAAGAAGAGGACCATGGCTGTTCTGACCATCGGCGATCAGTTCCCCGCATACGAGCTTACCGGCGTTGTTCCCGGCAAGCTGGCCGACATCGAGGCCACCAAGCCCGAAGACTACTTCACCACCGTCTCCTCCGAGGGTCTGGACGAAGACACCTGGCGCGTTGTCTTCTTCTGGCCCAAGGACTTCACCTTCGTCTGCCCCACCGAGATCGCAGCCTTCGGTAAGCTGGCCGACGAGTTCGAGGCACGCGACTGCCAGGTCATCGGCGTTTCCGTCGACAACGAGTACACCCACTACGCATGGCGCCGTTCCCACGAAGAGCTCCTGGACCTGCCCATCGTCATGGCATCCGACCTCAAGCGCGAGCTGACCAGCGCCCTCGGCGTCCTGAACAAGGACGGCGTCGCCGACCGTGCAACCTTCATCATCGACCCGCACAACACCATCCAGTCGGTCTCCATTACCGCTGACTCCGTCGGCCGTAACACCGACGAGGTGCTCCGCCAGCTGGACGCTCTGCAGTCCGACGAGCTGTGCGCATGCAACTGGAAGAAGGGTGCAGCAACCATCGACGCATTCAAGGAGATGAAGTAATCCATGAGCATCGAGAACCTGCGTTCGGCTCTGCCTTCCTACGCGAAGGACATGAACCTCAACCTGTCCTCCCTGACCCGCATCACCTCCCTCACCGAGCAGCAGCTCTGGGGCGCAATCCTCGCAACCGCGGCGGCAACCAAGGTTGACTCTGTTGTTGTTGAGATTGCTGCAGAGGCTAAGGAGCACCTGAGCGACACCGCTTACGAGGCTGCTCTGGGTGCCGCATCCATCATGGGCATGAACAACATCTTCTACCGCACCCGTGGCTTCCTGAACGGTGCATACGATGACCAGCGCGCAAACCTGCGCATGCAGATCATCGGTAAGAACGGTGGCATTGAGAAGCTGGACTTCGAGATGTTCGCACTGGCAGTGTCCGCAGTCAACGGCTGCTCCCACTGCGTTGAGGCTCACGAGCACACCCTGCGTGAAGAGGGCGCAACCAAGGAGCAGGTCAACGACCTGATCCGTATTGCTGCAACCCTCGGTGGCGTGGCACAGGGTATTCAGCTGGCTGAGGCACTGGGCTAAAACCCCCTCGCCTCAGCGGCCTGGTTCGGCACATCGAACCCGGTACACCGAGGCGAGGTCCGCGCAGGCGCGCACCGGGTAGAGCACACACAGGGCCCGGTAGCCTCTTCGCGCCGCCTCGGTGACGCATCCGTAGCGATGCAGGAGAGATGAGAAGCGGCGCATCCACCCCATCACGGGTCGGATGCGCCGCTTCCTTTATGCACAGATTATGCCCTGCAGTAGCTAAAAACGCGTTGGACGGCGGTTTCCTAGCTCCCTCGATTTGGCGCTATACAATGCCTGTATGCGGTACTGTATTTTGGACTCCACCAGCCCTCTTCCCAGCGTAGAAGAACTTACTGAGTTTTACGATTCTGTGGGCTGGAGTGCCTATACCAAAACACCCGAACGTCTCATCCCGATGCTGGAAGGCTCACGGTATCTCTACACAGCACGAGAGGTGACACAACAAGGAACGGGACGGCTCATCGGGCTAGTCCGCGCCGTCGGGGACGGACAATCTATCGCCTACATTCAGGACCTTTTGGTACATCCGCACGCCCAGCGTCAGGGCGTTGGCTCTGCGCTTCTAAAGCGTGTCATTGAGGACTTTGACCGAGAAAACATTCGACAGCGACTCATTACTACCGACGTCGGTACTGAACACGCCGTTGCGCTCTACAAACGCTACGGTTACGCCCCCGTAGAGGCCGCAGGATGCATCACCCTTGCATGCTATCGATAAGGCAATATCTCGCATGCGACTTGATGCGACTCAACTCGTTCAAACTGGCTGAGGTACTGGGCTAAACCCACTAAGCGTTAGAGCTTACACAGAAGCGGCGCATCCACCCATCACGGGTCGGATGCGCCGCTCTGTTTTAACTCCTTTTGACTGTCCGCAGCGACCGTGCGCGGGGCTGCATCCCCGCTACCCGCCAGGCGCGTCGCCGCGGCAACCAGAGCCACCAAATCCTCGGCATACACCGGGGTCGAGCGAACGCCCGCACACCAGTCAATCGTGCCCAAACCCAGCCAGGGCTTACCCGGAAAGAACTCGCGCCGCAGCGCCACGCGGCGCTTACCCAGGGCGCGGCGACCGGGCACGTACCCGCCGCGGCTGATGAACAGCGCCTCGCGGCCCTCGGACTCCACCAGCGCCTCCAGGGCCCTCAGCGCAGGAACCCAGCTCGGCTCCCCCACGCTCGCCAGGTCGGCCAGTTCGGGATACTCGCTCTCGTGCTCCGCCACGCTCACGCCCAGGATGTACTGGTAGCGCACCTGCCCGAGCTCCTGCGGCAGGCCGCGGTCGGCGGTCTGAATCGTACCGCACAGGTGCCGAATAACCGGCTCACCCTCAGCGTTCACACCGGCCAGGGGCTCGCCGTCCCGGTAGATTGCGGGGCCGTCCAGGTAGAGCCCCACCGCGCCGGTACCCGTGATGTTGGGGCGCACCGACCAGCCGGGAAGCGCCTCCTCCAGGCGGGGCACCACGCCCCGCAGGATTTCGAAAACTTCGTCACGCGATACCGTCACGGCGGCTCCTTTCACCTTACGCAGATAACGATTTGCGATGTGGCCCGGTCTATCAAACGACCGGGCCACATGCCTCGAGTATTCGTCTAGCTCCAGCTTAGCGAGCGTTCCGCCTGCGCGAAGGCAACCACACCATGAGCGCCGACAGCGCCGCACCGGCGAACATCATGATCGCCATGGACTCCACCGCGTTCAGGGGGCTCAGCGCCAGCAGCAGCGAAGAAATGATGCCGCTGCCGTACTGGAAGGAACCCAGCAGCGCCGCAGCGGTACCGGCAATGGCCGGTTCCACCGAGTTCAGGGCCGCGGCGTTCGTGCAGGCCGCCACGATGCCGTTCATCGAGAACACGAAGAACACCGTGACCACCACGCCCCACAGGCCGCCCACACCGGTCACGGCGGTGGCCACGAGCACCACACCCGCCACGGTGGCCACCAGGGTGGCGACCTTGAGGATGCCGCGCAGGCTGTAGCTCTTCACCATGCGCTTGTTAAGGGCGGTCAGGCTCATCACACCCACCATATTCAGGCCGAAGAGTACGCCGTAGTAGCGCGGATCCGCACCGAAATGGGTAATGTACGAGGAGGCCGAATTCGTCACGAAAGCGTAGATGGAAATGTAATAGAAGCACACGCACAGCACGTAACGCATGAACGGGCCATTCTTAAAGAGCACGGGGTAGTTCACAAACGCCGAAAGAATCGAGCCGCTATCGCGCTTCGCCGGGGGCAAGGACTCGGGCAGGAACAGAATCAGCCCGAAAATAATGAGCGCTACGGCGGCAATAGCCCAGAAGGTCCAGCGCCAGCCGCCAGCCACCACCAGGAAACCGCCCATGAGCGGCCCGAGAATCGGGGCGAGCGCCATAATCAGCATGAGCGTGGAGAGCACCTGCGCGGCGCGTGTTCCCTCGTAGAGGTCACGCACGATAGCGCGCGCCAGCATGGGTCCGGTGCAGGCACCAACCGCCTGCAGAACGCGGGTGGCGATAAGTTCCGGCATGGTGTCAGCAACAGCGCACCAGGCAGAACCCAGCGCGAAAACAATCATGCCCGCGGCCAGCGGAATCTTACGGCCCACGCGGTCGCTCACCGGGCCCAGAATCAGCTGAGCCAGCGCGAAACCCAGCAGGAAGCTGGTAATCATGAGTTCTTCACCGGAACCGAGTTCCGCGGTGATTTCGGGAACGCCCGGCAGGAAAATATCCGTCGCGAGGGCCGTGCAGGCCATGAGAGCGCTGAGCGTGATGTACAGCAGAAGGGTACGCTTCGCCCCGTAGCTATCGGGGTGGGCCGTGTGGGGCTCTGCTACGCCCCGAGAGGTTGAGTGAGAAGTGGACGAGGCGGTGGATGCGTCAGCAACCGTCTCAGAATTCGTTAGAGATGAGGCCATATGTCCTTAATTCTTGAGGCGCGGGGCATGCTCGCGTCTCAGCGATACTGTATGAGATTATGTCTGCGTGGTACCACCCGTGGCCCCCGCGGCGAGGTGATTCCTCCGCAAGAGGGCATAGAAAAACCCGTGGGCGGATAAAACGGGCGGTTAACCAGTGTACGCCCGCGCAGGGCCCCACGGAAATGAAACATCCGCCCGCCAAACCGCTCGAGGCCCGGGGCTTGGGCCCGTTCCCCAATTCGACTCGCTCTCAACTAGGAGCGTTGCCGAACCCGGGGCTACAATAAATCGGTGCTATAACACCACCACGTACACACAGGCCGACAGAGCCGGATGCGGTGATAACGTCGTCACCCGACCCCGTGCGCGCCTCCCCCCCCACAGGCCCCGGTGTGCCCGCTGGCACTGAGCACAGACATACATCGTCCACGCAGGAGAACGCCCATGCATGAGTTCTTTGACCCGGATCAGGTATTCCGCATCGTCGACATTGCCGCCGTTGTCGCCAACGGCCTGCTCGGCGGTGCCGTGGCGCGCGCCTTCCGATTCGACATTGTGGGCTTCCTGCTGCTCGCCGTTGCCTGCGGTATGGGCGGCGGCCTGATTCGTGACGTGCTGCTGAACTCGGGCCTGCCCGTGGCGCTCACCGACGGCGGCTACTGGATTGGCGCGATCGGCTCATCCATCCTGGCGTACAGCATCGACCTGAGCGCCCGCTGGGCCACCCGAACCCTGCTCGTCGTGGACTTCGTGGGCATGGGGTGTTGGGCTGCGACCGGCACCATCAAGTCCCTGAACCTGGGCCTGCACTGGCTACCGTCCATTACCCTGGGCATCACCACCGCCGTGGGTGGCGGCCTGATTCGCGACATCATGGTCAACCGTATTCCCGCGATTTTTGGCGGTAACTCCCTGTACGCGACCGTCGCCCTGGTCGGTGCCGCCGAGACCGCTCTCGTGACGGGCCTTTTCCACCGCCCAAACCTGGCGATGGCGCTGTCCATCCTCCTGTGCCTGATACTGGGTGTGCTCTCCCACGCGCGGAACTGGCAGCTGCCCACCACCCCGGGCGGCTTGCAGGTGCACCGCCCGCGCCTGTTCACCTTCTTCAACCGCAAAGAAAGCGCGGTGCATAACGAGGGCTGGTCGCCGGGTGAGCCGCTCACCGATCAGCTACAGGTGGTCAGCCCCGAGCAACTGGATGAGTACCGCCGCGCTAAGGCGCGAACCAGGCCCCGCAGGGACGAAAAATAGCGGAAGGGTGGGTCGGTATCCCCGTAGGGAACCGGCCCACCCTTCCGTTTTGGGTTCTATTGCGGTGCACCGCTGCAGGGCTAGTGCGGCAGGCTAGATGGTGTACTCGGTGCTGTCGTACACGGTCAGGAACTTACGGATGCGCTCGTCGCCCGAGGCGAAGAAGCCGGTCGGCTCGCCGTTGTAGCGTAGCGTACCGTTCTCCAGGAACACGATGCGGTCCGCGACCTTCTTCGCGAACGCCATATTGTGCGTCACGATGACCAGGGAGCGGCCCTCCTTCGCCAGCTGCATGAGCACGCGAATCACCTCGGCCTCCAGCTCGGGATCCAGCGCACTCGTCGGCTCGTCGAAGAGCAGGTAGGCCGGTTCCAGCGCCAGGGCGCGGGCAATCGCCACACGCTGCTGCTGGCCGCCCGAGAGCGACTCCGGGTAGGAGCCGGTCTTATCGGCCAGGCCCACCTTGGCGAGCAGCTCGCGGGCGCGCTCTTCAGCCTGCTTAGCGTCCAGGGTGCCGTTGAGGGTCGGGGCGAGCGCCACGTTCTTCAGCGCCGTGTAGTTCGGGAACAGGTTGAACTGCTGGAACACCATCGCCGACCGGGAACGAATATCACGCACCTGCGCGTCGGTGAGCTTCTGGCTGTAATCCACCTGCGCGTCGTCAATGGTGAGCGTGCCGGACTGCGGGGTTTCCAGCAGGTTCAGGCAGCGCAGCAGAGTGGACTTACCGCTACCGGAGGGGCCCAGAATCACCGTGGTCTCACCGTCGGGGATGTCCAGGCTGATGTTCTTGAGCACCTGCGTATCGCCAAAGCTCTTCGACAGGGAATCAACGCTAAGCATTGTTGCTCCTCACGTAACGGTTGCTGTACTTCTCCAACGCAGACTGCGCGGCGGTCAGCACAGTGAAAATCACCAGGTAGACGATGGCGACCTCACTGTACATGGCCAGCGGTTCGAAGGTGCGTGAAGCAATCTGCTTACCGGTCTGGAACAGGTCAACCATCGAGATGACCGACACCAGCGAGGTGCCCTTAATCAGGTCAATGAAGTTGTTACCCAGGTTCGGCAGAGCAATACGCACCGCCTGCGGAATCACGACGTAACGCAAGGTCTGCAGGCGCGTGAAGTTCAGGGTTGCAGCCGCCTCAAACTGGCCGCCGGGGATAGCCGCCACGGCCGAGCGGAAGGTCTCCGCCACGTACGCGCCGGTGTGCAGGCTCATCGTGATGATTGCGGCACTCCACACGTCCAGGGCGATACCAACCTTCGGCAGACCGTAGAAGACGATGAACAGCTGCACCAGTAGCGGGGTGCCACGGAAAACCCAAATGTACACCCACGCCAGCCAGTTCACCGGTGCGAAGCGGCTCGTGCGCGCGCCGGCGGAGATGATGCCCACCAGCAGCGCCAGCGCGAAAGAAATCAGCGACAGCGGAATGGTCACTGCCAGGGTCGAGCCCAGCAGCTGAGGCAGGGACTCAGCCCAAAGATTCAGGTAGCGTTCCATGCGCGGAACTCAGCTCCTTTAGAAAGTATTAGTTCTTCGGGGAGAGGTCTTCGCCCACGTACTTCTCGTAAATCGCCTTGATGTCGCCGTTGCCCAGGTGCTTCTTCAGCGACTCATCGATAGCGTTGCGCAGAGCATCCTGGCCCTTAGCCATCAGGATGGAGGAGTTGCTGCCGGTGCCCAGGTCGCCGGCGAGCAGGCGCAGGTTGGCATCCGGGTGCTCCTTGAAGTACTCGGCGAAGGACACGGAGTCGTTCGCGGTCATCTCGGCGCGGCCCGACAGGACCTGCTCTACAGCCTCGTCGAAGCCGGATACGACCACGATCGAGGCGCCCTTCGCCTCCACCATCTTGCGGAAGTTCGAGGTCTCAGACTGCGCCGAGGAGTGACCAGAAATCTCGCTCACGTTCTGCAGAGAAGAATCCTTCTTCACGGCGACCTTCGGCTCCGAGTACAGGTAGGGTACGGAGAAGTCGTACTTCTGCTTGCGCTCGTCGGTTGCGGAGACGTTGTTGATGACGATGTCGTAGCGGTCGGCGTCCACACCGGCAATCAGCGAATCCCAGGGAGTCTCGACGAATTCGGCGGTCACGCCCAGGTCCTTGGCGATCAGGTCGGCGATTTCCTTCTCGAAGCCGACCAGGGTGCCGTTGGACTCGTGGAAGGAGAAGGGGCGGTAGGTACCCTCCAGGCCCACACGGATCTTGCCAGCAGACTTAATAGCCTCCAGCTTGTTGGTGCTGGATGCGGTGCTGCTGCTGGACGAACCGCACGCGGCGAGCAGGGCTGCCAGGCCGGTGAAGGCGGTGCCTGCGAGGACGGTGCGGCGGTTAATTATTGCGGACATGCTCTTCCTTTGCGTCGTAGTTGATGCTCTTGTAGTTGCGGGCTGTCACCCTGTGTTTACTCGGGGCATCATGCGGGGTGCCCCTTCTTAGCGGGTGCAACGCTGGCTATCCTACAGCTATTCCCAACCCGAGAGAATTCAACGTAATATTCCGTCATATTCTCTCATCAATACGGGAAAAGCGGCTGAGACATCAACCACGACGCGGTGTCGGAAGTCCTGGAAGGCTGGGCTTTTTCGAGCCTCCGAGAAGGCTGCTCCAAGAAGCTTAGGAGGCGGGGCTCAAGTCCTCGCTCACATGCTTCTCGAAAATTGCTTTGAAGTCGCCGTTGCCCAGGTGCTTCTTGATGGAGGCGTCAATCGCATCCTTCAGCGCGGTCTGGTTCTTGGGCAGCAGAACGGCGACGTTGGTGCCGGGGCCGACCTCACCCTCCAGCAGGCGCAGGTTGGCGTCCGGGTGCTCCTTGAAGTACTCGGCGAAGGACACGGAGTCGTTGGCGGTCAGCTCGGCGCGGCCGGTGAGCACCTGCTCGATGGCCTCGTCGAAGCCGGTGACTTCGATGATGGTGGCGCCGCGTTCCTCCACGAGCTTGCGGTAGTTGCTGGTGGCGCTCTGGGCGGCGCTATGGCCGGAGATTTCGGAGGCGTTCTTCAGGCTCGAGTCCTTCTTCACGCCCACGCGGGCACGGGAGTGCGCGTAGGGCACGGAGAAATCGTACTTCTTCTTACGTTCCTCGGTGGGTGCCACGTTATTGAGCACGATGTCGTAGCGGCCCGCGTCCACGCCGGCGATCAGCGAGTCCCAGGGGGTTTCGATGTACTCGGCGGTCACGCCCAGGTCCTTGGCGAGGGTCTCGGCGATGTCATACTCGAAGCCGGCGAGCTTACCGGAGGCGTCGTGGTAGGTGTAGGGGCGGTAGGTACCCTCCACGCCGATGCGGATTTTGCCCGCGGACTTGATGGACTCCAGCAGGTTGGAGGAGCTCTGTGCGGAGCCTGCGCTGGAGCCGTTACCGCCGGAGCAGGCAGCGAGCAGGCCGGTGGTTCCGGCGAGGGCCGCGCCCAGTAGCAGGGAGCGTCGGTTCAGTACGGCGGAGGTGTTGAGAACGGTCATTCTTGGTTCCTTAATCTACGTTGATGCGTGGTGTGAAAGTTGAAATCTGCGGTATGGACCGGCGGCGTTCGCCAGCGGTATGAACCGGCGGCACGAACCTAGCCGGCGAAGGCGGCATTCAGACCAATCTCCAGGGCCGCGATGAGGTCCTGAACATCCTCAATGCCGATTGCCAGGCGCACAAGGCGGTCATCCACGCCGAACTCGTCGCGGTGCTCCTGAGCGTAGGCGCCGTGCGTGGTGTGCGCGGGCAGGCTCACGAGCGATTCGATGCCACCCAGGCTCACGGCGTTCACGAAGATGGGCAGGGAGCGGGCGAAGGCCTGCGCGTCGCCGCCGTCCTTGAGCAGCAGCGAGAAGACGGAGCCGATGCCGCGAGCCTGGTGGGACTGCACCTTCGCCTGTTCCTCGGAGGAGCTGCCGGGGTAGAAAATCTTCTCGACCTCGGGGCGCTCGGAGAGGAACTCGATAAGCTTGCGGGTGTTCTGCTGCTGGCGTTCCAGGCGCAGGGCCAGGGTCTTCACGTCCTGCAACAGGCGGTAGGAGTCAATCGGGGGCAGCAGCGCGCCGCTGACGAGCTGACCGCGGTGCAGCAGAATGGCCAGGTCGGGGTCGTTCGTGGCCGCAACACCGGCGAGCAGGTCGGCGTGGCCGGCCAGGAACTTGGTGGCAGATTGCACGGTGATGTCAGCGCCGAGTTCCAGGGGACGCTGCAGGTAGGGGGTCATGAAGGTGTTGTCCACGATCAGCAGGGCGCCGTGGCGGTGCACCAGCTCCGCAACCGCGGCAATGTCGGTGACCTGCAAGGTAGGGTTCGTGGGGGTCTCAAGGAAGACGGCCTTCACGTCCGGGGTGAAGTCTTCATCGCTCAGGGTCGTGAAGTCGCTGATGAAGCGGGTCTTCACGGCGCGTTTAGTCAGCTCGGTGGTCGCGAAGCGGTAGGTGCCGCCGTAGGTCGGCATGCCCAGCAGCAGGGTGTCGCCCGCCTCCAGAACGCCAAGAGCCGCCGCGGTTGCCGCCATGCCGGAGGGGTACGCGTAGGCGTGCTCGGCCCCCTCGAGGGCGGCGAGGGTCGCCTGCAGGTTATCGCGGGTGGGGTTCGCGCCGCGCTGATACATGTAGGTGGTGTCCTCACCTGCGGTACCGAAGGTGCTCGCCAGGTAGACCGGCGGCACGGATGCATCGTAGCGGGCATCGTGCACAGCGTGGATGGTGCGGGTCGTGAAACCGGTCGGTTCGAGCTGGTTCTGCTGGCTCATGGTGGTTCTCTTCCGTTCGGGCTACCCCGAACGCGGGTGTAGCTGCTGGGTGTCGTCGTGTATCCGGGATTTACCCTACCCGCATTTTTTATGCCGTTCTAACCCCGCGTCACGGGGGTTAATATGTTCACGCAATGTCATATAAAAATGCGGTGAGGGTGCACAAAATACCCGAATCAAAAACATTCTTTTACATTGAAAGAAATACGTTAATCCGGGTATTTTGAGTAATTATTATGGGTGACATTACGCCGCGTATTTGGGGCACCTCAAATCACGCGATACGGTCGTGCGGTGCCTCATGTTCAGGGACTATGCCTGATGCGCCAGGGCTGCGGTCAGGCCGCGCTCCAAATCCTCGATAATGTCCTCAATCTCCTCGATGCCGATGGCCAGGCGGATGAGGTTGTCGCTCACGCCGTATTCGTCGCGGTGCGCCTGCGTGTAGGCGGCCTGCACCATGAGCGCGGGACGAACCACCAGCGACTCGATACCGCCCAGGCTCACCGCGTGGCTGAAAATCTTCAGGGCTTCGAGGAAGGCGGGCAGGTCTGCGCCATCCACCAGCTCCATGGAGATGAGCGCGCCCAGGCCGTTCGCCTGGCGGGCGTGCACCTGCGCCTCATACTCGCTGTGCGAACCCGCGTAGAGCACGCGCTTCACGGCGGGGTGCGCCTCCAGGTAGTTGATGACCTCGATGGTGTTCTTCTGCTGCTGGGTCAGGCGCAGCTTGAGGGTCTTGACCTCCTGCAGCAGGCGGTAGGAGTCGGTGGGCGAAAGCATTGCGCCGGTAATCATCTGCAGGTGCCAGAGGCGCTCGGCGAGCGCGTCATCGTTGGTTGCGGCGACGCCTCCGAGTAGGTCGGCGTGGCCACCCAGGTACTTGGTGGCGGACTGCACGCTGATGTCCGCGCCCAGGTCGAGGGGCTTCTGCAGCAGCGGGGTCATGAAGGTGTTGTCGACGACCACGATTGCGCCGTTGCGGTGCGCGATTTCGGCGATGGCGGCGATGTCGCTCACGCGCAGTAGCGGGTTGGAGGGGCTCTCCAGGAACACCATCGTCACGTTGTCGGTGAAGTCCTCGTCGGT
>ERZ1023393.22-NODE-22-length-67287-cov-6.628406_pt1 | contig 67287 bp, 57 predicted proteins | sample MGYA00380503_ERZ1023393 | MGnify/ENA primary metagenome ERZ1023393 (study PRJEB33173, sample SAMEA4830379) | metagenome | study: EMG produced TPA metagenomics assembly of the PRJEB25223 data set... | reverse complement strand
GGGGAAAAGAAATATTGGGTGAAGATTGGAATGTCTATTCTGCTGGTATTGAAACGCATGGTGTTAATCCTAGAGCAATAGAAGCTATGAAAGAAGTAGATATTGATATATCAAACCATACGTCAGACTTGATTGATAATGATATTTTAAAACAATCAGATTTGGTCGTGACGTTATGTAGCGATGCAGACGATAATTGTCCTATTTTACCACCAAACGTTAAAAAAGAGCATTGGGGTTTTGATGATCCAGCAGGTAAAGAGTGGTCAGAATTTCAACGCGTTAGAGATGAAATTGGCAAAAAAATTAAAGAATTTGATAGTTAAGTAAAAAATTAATCAACGAAATACAAGGAGCTTTTTATGTATAAATATATAAATATATTTTTAGTTGCATTAAAACTTGGATTACTATCATTTGGAGGACCAACTGCCCACTTAGGTTATTTTTATGATGAGTATGTTAAGAAAAGAAAATGGCTTGATGAAAAAGAATACTCAGATTTAGTAGCGCTATGCCAGTTTTTACCTGGACCTGCAAGCAGCCAAGTTGGTATTGGTATAGGAACTATTAGAGGAGGAATTCTGGGCGGAATTATTTCTTTTATTGGTTTTACACTTCCTTCTGTGATTATACTTATGGTTTTTTCAGCATTAATTATTAACAATGATTCTAGTTTAACTTGGATGCAAGGATTAAAACTAGTAGCTGTTGCCATTGTTGCCCAAGCCGTAATAGGTATGGGTAAAAAATTAACTAATACTAAAAGTACCATTACATTGGCATTATTTGTTCTTATATTATCTCTAACAATCGATAATCTTTATATTCAAGTAATCGCATTATCTATTACTGGTATATATGGTCTTATCTTTTTAAAAGAAACCTCTACAGATAAAAATTATTTAAGAGTGAAGACATTTAAATTACCTAAAATGTTAGGTTTTATTTCAATTTCATTATTTTTTTTACTATTAACTGTATTACCTATAGTTAGTTCTATGACGAATAATTTATGGCTTAGAATGTTCGATAGTTTTTATAGATCTGGTTCTTTAGTGTTTGGAGGTGGTCATGTCGTATTACCTTTATTAGAAAATGAGTTTGTACCACAAGGTTTAATATCACCTGATAGCTTCATAACGGGTTATGCTGCTGCTCAAGCTGTACCTGGACCATTATTTACGTTCGCTTCATATATTGGCATGTCTATAGAAGGTATTGGAGGAGGAATTTTGGCTACTATCGCTATATTCCTACCAGCATTTCTATTATTATTTGGAGTGTTACCATTTTGGGATGATATTAAATCTAACACTTATGCTGAAGGTTTTTTAAAAGGTATAAGCGCGGGTGTAGTAGGTATTCTTATCGCTGCATTTTATAATCCGATTTGGGCTTCAACTATTAAATCAGAATTAGATTTTGTTCTAGCTAGCTCATTATTCGTATGCCTAGTTTATTATAAATTACCTTCCTGGTCTATTGTGCTAATAGGCATTATAATAGGTATAATGTTTTACTAATCTTTCTCGTTCATAATCAAAGAATAAATTTTTATAAGTATAGTTATTAAAGTAACCATTATAAATTAAAATAATTGATTTCGTGTAATTATAGTATCTTATCTCAATGTAAAAGATAGTAAAAACCATTAATTATGTAGTGAGCCCAAAAAGTAAAACTTATTGGGCTCACTAAATTTCCACTAGAAAGGGGTTTATATTAATTTTATAAATCTATTGCTATTATGACTAATTAGGAATCATATCTATATTTCTTTTAAACTTCTATTTATTCTAAATAAACTTGGTGGTATTATAATATCTGATTGTCTTACAATAACAATTTGATATGACTACTCACTTTTCCACATCTTTAAATTATTTTAATGATTCTGGGAAATCTTGATAGCCTTCTCTAATATTCACGACATTTTCATAGCCTTTGTTTTCTAATATACCCACTGCTATTGAGCTTCTAACACCTGACTGACAATGTACGTATATTTTATCCTCTTTATTAAATGGAATATTTTCATTTAATAATTTACCATGCGGAATATTGACTGCTTGATCTAAGTGCCCATTATTCCACTCTTCATCATTACGTACGTCAAGTATATATTCTTCTTTACCAGTCATATCAACGCTATGGATGGATTGGGTTAAAATTTCTGATTTTGGTAAACGATAACCTGCTACATTATCAAAGCCAATTAATTGTAAAGTATGTGTTGCTTGCTCAACGGTAGATTTATCACCAATTAAATCTATACTGTTTTCATAGTCTAAATACCAACCGATTTGGTTAATGAAGTTTTTGTTGTAAGGAATATTGATTGTACCTTCAGTATGACCGCCATGAAAGGCTTCTTTACTACGAAGATCAAAGGCTATTCTTACATTATCTAAACTAGGAAAAACGTTGTATGGTTGATACATGTTCATACCAAACTGATTAATTTTTTTCATCTGTGCAAAGTGATGGGGTGGCGCTGGTTGATTTGATGTTAATGTTTCAACAAATTTAGATTCATCTGTCACATTAAATGCCCAGTTATTTATTTTTTCGTAACCTAGCGTAGACATTGGTATAGCACCTAATGCTTTACCACATGGGCTGCCAGCACCGTGTCCAGGCCATATTTGAATATAATCTGGTAAATCTTTAACACCTTCTATAGATTGGTACATCTGTTTTGCACCAATCTCTGTAGTACCTTCCATTTGTACTGATTTTTCTAGTAAATCAGGTCTACCGATATCACCAACAAAAATAAAGTCACCACTAAATAAACCCATTGGAACACTTGAGCCGCCACCTTCATCTGTGAGTAAGAAACTAATACTCTCTGGGGTATGACCAGGTGTATGCAAGACTTCTAATTTAATATTACCTACTTGAATAATATCTTGATTTTTAACAAAATTTGTATGTTCCGGCATATTTTGATAACTTAATTGATCATCACCTTCGCCAGATACATATATATTGGCGTTTAAACGTTCTGCCACGCCCCGAATTCCAGAAGCAAAATCAGCGTGAATATGTGTTTCTGCAGCTTGTGTAATTTTAAAACCTTCGCTATCTGCAACTTCCATATATTTTGTTAAGTCACGTACAGGGTCAATTATCATTGCTTCTCCTGTACGTTGACAGCCAACTAAATAAGATGCTTGAGATAAATGATTATCGTAAAATTGTTTGAAAAACATGATAAAACTCCTTTTTTAATAGATTTAATTAGATGAATAAATTATGATTCGCATTTTCTGTATCACCAATATAAGTACCTACGCCCCCGTACTCAACTTCGTCTCTGAGCTCTTCTTTCTGAATTCCCATAACATCCATACTCATCGTGCAAGCGATTAATTTGATATCTTGATCAATAGCTTGATTGATAAGCGATGGTAATGAATCAACATTTTTCTTTTTCATTACGTAGCGCATCATGATATTACCTAAACCAAACATATTCATTTTAGAAAGTGGCATACGTACAGGTGTTTTGGGCAACATCAAATCAAACATTTTTGCAATGCCTTTCTTTTTAACGTTAACTGTTTGCGCTTTTTTCAACGCGTTAAGCCCCCAAAAAGTAAAGAAGATAGTTACATCTCTTCCTGCAGCTCTAGCGCCATTTGCAATAATCATTGCTGCCACTGCTTTATCTAACTCTCCACTAAATAGTACAATTGTCGTACCTTTAGCAGTATGATTCACTTGTAAGTCTTTTGGTTTTTCTTTTTGAATGATAGCATTAATTCCATTATTACTTTCATCCAATTCAACTAACGTATGTCCTGTTTGTTTCACCCAGCTTTTAATGTCGCTAAGGAAACCAGGGTCAGTCACTGTAACTTCAATTTGCTCGCCTACTTCAATATTTTTCATTTCTTTACTGATATTTACAATTGGCCCTGGACATTGAAGACCACTATAGTTAAGTTGTTTACGCTCTGCTTTAATTTCTACATTTATATTTTCTTCTAATGTATTATTATCTTCGTTTTTTGCTTCATATGCTTTATAGCCACCGTCTAAATTAACAATATCGTAGCCTCGTTCAGCTAAATAATCGCTCGCTTTAGTACTTCTGATACCACTTTTACAGTGAATATAATAGGTTTTGTTTTTATCTTTATTGAACGATTCAATCTTATCTACAGGATGTAATGTCGCACCATTTATGTGTGCTAGCTCATATTCTTCTTCTGTTCTTACGTCAATCAGTTGACCTTGTGCACCTAATTTTTCTAATTCTTGTTTACTGAAATTGTTGATATGCTTTTCGTTATATTGTTTCATAATATCCTCCTAATAAATACCTATAGGGGTATATTAACTGATTGTTTACAGCATGTCAAATACCTAGTGGGGTATTTGACATTTTTGGTTCTATCTATTATTATGACTTTATTCAATTAAAAGTGGAGGGAATAACTATGCATTATGATAAAAAAATGATTAATCGTATTAATAGAATACAAGGTCAACTCAATGGCGTTATTAAAATGATGGAAGAAGAAAAAGATTGTAAAGATGTCATTACTCAAATCAGTGCATCAAAAAGTTCAATCCAACGTTTGATGGGGATTATCATTAGTGAAAATTTAATAGAATGTGTAAAGGCAGCAGAGGATAATGGTGAAAATTCAGAAGAATTGATTAATGAAGCCGTTAACTTATTGGTAAAAAGTAAATAATGGATATTTCAACTGTTATTATGATGTTACTTATTGGAGTGTTCGGAGGCTTTATTTCGGGTCTAGTAGGTATCGGTGGTGCTATTATTATTTATCCAGCTATTTTATTATTACCGCCACTATTTGGTGTTCCTGCATACAGTGCATACATCGCTTCAGGACTTACTTCCGGTCAAGTCTTTTTCAGTACTTTAAGTGGGTCATTAAAAGCGCGAAAAAAAACAGAATTCTCCTCGCCATTAGTTATTTATATGAGTGGAGGTATGATTACAGGGAGCATGTTAGGCGCATTCCTAGCAAATTTATTTAATGCTGCATTTGTAAATACGATATATATTATCATTGCTTTATTCGCATTAATATTAATGTTCATTAAAGTCGAATCTCGTTCAGGCGAATCTGCTTTTAATAAACCTTTACTAGTTATTATAGGTCTTTTCGTTGGTATTATTTCGGGTATAGTAGGCGCAGGTGGTGCCTTTATTATCATTCCTATATTATTAGTTTTATTCAAATTACCAATGAATACGGTGGTTGCTAATAGTATAGTAATTGCTTTTATATCTTCAATTGGTGCCTTTATCATTAAACTTATACAGGGATTTGTTCCTTTTGAAGACGCATTATTTCTAATAATAGGGAGTATTCTCTTTGCTCCCTTAGGTTTGAAATTAAGTAAAAAGATCCCTAACTTCATACAAAAATGGATTATAAGTATTTTAATCATTGTTGCAATTATTCAACTTATCTTTTAATCAATGAAATTTGTCAGGCAACTCCTGATATTTATAATTATACACACCAAAAATTAAGTATTAGTATCACAAAATAGCATTCAATAACTATGGATATCGTAAAGGGATTAGAAAAGAGAAACATAAGATCAATAATAAAGAATTCGATTATTCAAAAGACCTTTGTGACATTGTATCAAAAAAACAAAAAGCCTATCATTATCTATTTAAATCTTAGTGATAAAGTACAAGAATTAAATCGCTTTACAAGTGTCATGTTTATTATCTTTATATTATTTAACCTAAACTGAAAATCCACCCAATTAATCTTTAAATTGGGTGGATTTTCAGGATTATTTATTATATGGCTCTGCGTATTGGCTAATGATGCGGTTTTTAATTATATAATTTCAATTAATAAGGTAATGAACAATTTTTTGATAAATGTTATTCTTCTAAAATTATTTTAATTTACACACTAAAAAATATCCTCCTTAACAATAATAAGTTATTTAAATTATTGATTAAGGAGGATATTTTTATATCTATTTATTTCTCAATTTAGAACTAGATTTTTATCGTGCTTTCAGCTCATTTCCTGTCATCCATTTATGATTTTTAATGATTTTACCATTATCTTTGGATTTGTAATCAACTACGTAAACAGTAGTCTTTTTCACGTTATCTATATTGGCTGTAGCACCTTTCATACCAGACATATGACTTGCTTCTAATTTAACAGTATCGCCCTTACTAAATCCATCTTTAGGTGCATCTTTAATCTCTTCGTTTACGACCCATTTATGATTGTTTACTTTTTTACTTCCATTTGTGGGTTTATAACTTACAACATAGGCATATGTTTTATACGCACCTTTTACAGTAGCTTCTGCACCTTTCATACCTGGCATATGCCCTGCTGTAATCGTTACTTTATCTCCCGCTTTAAATTCACCTTCATTAGTCGATTTCATATCTTCTGGAACTTTACTTTCATCATTATGCTTCATATGGCTCTCACTTTTTTGGTCATTAGTGTCTTTATCTTTTTCATCATTATTGGAGCAAGCTGATAATATTAGTAATGATCCTAATATCATAAAAAATAATTTTTTAATCATAATAAAACTCCTATCTTTTATTTTAATTTTAATGTAAAGGCATTAATTGCAACAATAACCGTACTTAGTGACATTAAAATAGCACCTATTGCAGGTGATAAAATCAAGCCGATAAATGCTAAAATACCAGCTGCTAAAGGTACAGCAACAATATTATAACCTGCACCCCACCATAAGTTTTGCACCATTTTTCTCATAGTATTATTTGAAAGGGTCAAGAAATGAATAATATCTGATGGATTACTTTTAACAAGTATGATATCACCTGAATCCACTGCAACATCTGTGCCTGCACCAATTGCTATACCAATATCGGCTCTTATAAGACTCGGCGCATCGTTGATACCGTCTCCGACCATCATGACTTTATTACCGTCACTTTGATAATCTTTTATAATGCTTTCCTTATCTTCTGGCATGAGTTGTGCGTGGACATCACTAATACCTAATTCTTTTGCGACAGCGTGTGCCACTTCATTATTGTCACCTGTAAGCATGACTGGTGTAATATTTCTTGATAGTAAATCAGCTACCATTTGTTTTGAGCTTTCTTTAATTTGATCTCCTTGAGCAATCATGCCAATGACTTGTTGATCCTCAATTAAATAGCTGATTGAATTACCTTGTTGAGCTAATTTAGTAAACAAGTCATCGTCATAATTAAGTTTATGTTTATCAAGATAAGAGACATTTGTTATTTTATATGTTTTATTATCAATTAGACCTTCTAATCCGACACCTGGAATATTATTAACGTCTTGTGGATTAGTAAATGAAACATTTTTACTTTTCGCAAAATCAACAATACTTATAGCTAATGGGTGATTAGATTGACTTTCTAATGAGGCGAAAAGGCTTAATATTGTATCATTACTCAAATCATTTTTAAAGCTCTCATAATAATTCACAGAAAAGTTACCCTCAGTTAAAGTACCAGTTTTATCCATCATTACATAATCGATATGTTGAGCTATTTCTACAGACTCTCTATTTTTAATAATTAAACCATTATGTGCACCAATTGAAGTAGAACGTGCAGTGACTAAAGGTATTGCCAAGCCTAAAGCATGTGGACAAGCAATGACTAACACAGTTACAAGACGTTCTAATGCAAAATCAACATCATTTTGAATGAGCATCCAGACAATAAAAGAAATCACGCCAACACTTACAGCAAAGTAGAATAAATAACCCGCTACTTTATCAGATAACAATTCAGCACTAGATTTATCACTTTGTGCTTGATTAACAAGTCCCATAACTTGAGAAAGATATCCATCTTCTCCCACAGCTGTAACCTTGAGTTGTATTGTTCCAGACCCATTAATAGAACCCCCGATGACGTTGTCATTTTGATTTTTTTGTACTTTTTTAGATTCTCCAGTGACTAGGGATTCATCTATAGATGTTTGTCCTTGAACGATAATACCATCTGTTGGAATGCTTTCTCCGGCTTTTACTTCGACGATATCATCAGTCATGATGTCTGATATTTTAACTTCTTCGCGTTGGCCATTATCCATAACTTTAATAGCACTATTAGGTAACAGTTCTGCCATTTTCTTTAAAGCATCTCCAGCATTTCCGACAGCATTCATTTCTATCCAATGTCCTAATAGCATAATTAAAATTAAGGTTGCTAATTCCCAAAAAAAGTCCATTGTATGACCAGTTGCACTACTAAAGTTATTCATATAAAAAGCATACAAGCTATAAATATAAGCTACTGAGATACCTAGGGTAACTAAGGTCATCATGCCTGGTTTTTTTGTAGCAATTTCATCTTTACCACCAGACAAGAACGGTTTACCACCATAAAAGAATAAAATTGTACTTAATATTAACACTACCCATTCAGAACCTGGAAATGTGAATTGAAAAGGTAAGTTAACACCCATCAGTGGCGATAAAAGAATGATAGGTATTGCAAAAATTAATGAAACAAAAAACTTAACTTTAAAATTCCCATGATGATGTGCATGGCCACTATGATGATTATGTGATTCATGGTTATCATGATGCATTTGATTGGAATGATTCATGTGATTTTGATGCTTAAGCTCTTCACCATTATTCTTCAAATTAACTCCTCCTATTTATGAAAATATTATATTAGCTATACTTATACTATAACACATACCCCTCATGGGTATAAATGTTTTCGATTTATCTACTTTTATGGATTTATATAATTCCGAAACTTATGTCTACACGTCCTACATTAGACCTTGTCATCGATATTTAAAACAATGTTTTAATTAAAAGATCTAATCTTAACTATCGCATGACAATACACTCTGACCAAGGTTATCATTACCAAAACAAGTCATATATTAATATTCTTAAAGAAAATAACGCATTTCAGAGTATGTCTAGAAAAGCAAATTGTCTAGATAATTATTTAAAGAAGCCAGTAAATGAATTTATAATAAACTCATTTACTGGCCATTTTTCTAGTATTTATGCTCAGTCTCTTCAAACTATATTAATCATTTTTTGATTCTCATATTCTACGCCACAATAGCTGCATTCTATTAAAGTTACTATATATTCAATCAATTTCAAAGTGAGTTATATACAACCTATTTTTTAGTTTTATTTGTGATATGTCTCCCCTTGTTAGTGATATTGATAAAAAGCACTCAACATAATATTGTTAAGTGCTTAATTTTGAGTTAAATCATATTATTTTTTTCCATATATTCAATCCTTAATTGTGACAATGATTTATTAGTTTGTTCATGTATGGCTAAAATATAGGGTTTAACACTCGACCATCCCAATGCTTCTTTTACAAATAAGCTAAGTGATTTTTCCTCTTGACCATATTTAATTAGCCCATTTTCTAATACTGTACCTTTTATATCTGTATTTTTAGGTGTTATTATATCTCCAGGTTGAACTACTCCCCAAATAATCATTTCTTTAAGTCTTGGGTCACTTTTTAACTATAAGTGCTCCGCTTCAGCTATCCTTTATAATTTCTTGATAAGTAACTTTCGAAAGTTTCTGGTTTATCTCCTGTTAGCTGTTCAATATCTGTCGATTGTTGATCAAGCAACCCCATTGCTCCTGCTTGATACATTGAAGCAAGTAAAGGACCAAAGCCTTTCGGTTCATCATACATTTCACCGAAAGTTTCTAAAGATACTGGTTCATAAATAATTTCTGTTCCACTTACATTTGTTAAAATTTGTGCTAGTTGTTCCATTGAATAACTGTAACCTGAAAGTAAATATCTGGAACCTAAAAATTTTGGATCTTTAAGTATCGCAACGATACCTTTTGCAATATCTGCTCTAGAAATATAGTTGATTTTCCCATTACCTACTAGATAAATTAACTTGCCTAGTTCCTTTAATTCTGATAGATATGGGACAAGTGGATCCATGTACATTGCATTGCGCACATAAGTGTAAGGAATGCCACTTGAAGCGAGCAATCTTTCAGCGTAGCCAAAGTATGGGCTCATATGAAATGGATTATTGTGTTGATCAGCGTAATAACCGACAAACAATATATGTGAAACTTGTGCTGTTTTAGCTGCTGTTACTAAATTTTCAACTTCTGGTAATCTTTTGAATGATGGATGAATAATACTTGGAATAAATACTACTAGGTCTATATCTTGGAATGCTTCAATCATACTATCTACATTGAAATAATCTAATTGTCTAACTGATAATTCACTTTTCCATTGCTCCGGCACCTTATCAATATTTCGTACACCAATGTTAAAGTCCGGAACCTCTGACTCAAGTGCTTGTTCTGTGATATACGTGCCTAAGTTACCCGTTGCTCCCGTCAATAATATCTTCATGCTATCCCTCTCTTTAAACATGTATTAATTTCAATTACAAGTATAACTTATTACTTTTCCATCTTAGTGTCAAATTGCTCGACTGTGCAAAATTCCTTACATATTACAAAAAAATGAGTCTAGCCTTATTTACTAAACTCATCTAAATAAAATAGTAATATTTAAATTACTCTTCGTTACCATTTTCATCGTACTTCGTAACATAGCCATCTTTGTCGATAATATATGAACCAGCTAAATCACCGTCTTTATCAGTAAACGAGAATCCCCACTCGCCGTTACCACGCTTTTCAGGTTCTTTATATGTATAGTTATCTGTATCTAAATATTCGCCTTCATATGATTCGACAATATCAATAACATTATCACGTGTTACATAAGTATCGTTGTGATTTTGTGCTGTAGCATTTTGTTGATCACTTTGCGAACTATTACTTTGATTACTATTTTGTGAGTCGTTAGAATTTGATTGATTGTCATTACTTTGTTGATCATTATTTTTTTGACTATCGTTACTTTTTGACTCTGAACTTGATTTATTTGAGTCATCGCCACCTGTATTAATATTGATATCACATGCAGAAAGCATAATAGCAGATGTTATTGTAGCAATCGCCACATATTTAAACTTCATAACATAATCCCCTTTTCCTAATATTAAACTTATTTATATATAATTATATACAAAAAGCAGTGCGATATCTAATTGTTTTTTATTTCTTTGTTATTCAACATAAAACGTTTTGTTGTTTATTTAGCTACCGATGAGACACCTCTCAATTTATTAAAAAATATAAGTTTCATGTGAAACTTTTTTAAAATTGAAATTTGCTATTTTAATTAAAGTGAATATAGCTATTTGGAGCTGACAGTATTTTCCATATCAATCACTTCAAAAATATCTTTCACTATAATATTATTATTTGTACAACTATCTATCTTTTCTGAAATTTAATTTTGATTAATCAAGGGGGCTTAATTATGTATAAAATTGTAGTAGCTGGCGCAGGTGCCATGGGCGGCAGAATTGGGGTTGCATTACATCAAGCAGGGCACAATGTGACGCTTATTGATGATTGGGAAGTTCATGTGCAAAATATCAATAATGATGGTATGAAAATTCAGACTGAAACAGATACATATACTGTATCAATCCCTGCTATCTTATCCAAAGATGTTGCTGATACATATGATCTCATTATTTTATTAACAAAGTCTATGCAATCTGAATCGATGTTAACACAGTTAAAAAATGGTGGTGCTATTCATGAAAATACAGCAATATTGAGTATGATGAACGGTTTAGGCCACGAAGAACGTTTATCAAAAATTGTCCCACTGCATCAAATTTATCTAGCAGTAACTATGTGGTCTGCAGGGCTGAAAGGACCTGGTCATTTATTATTGGAGGGTACAGGTTCTATTAATTTCCAATGCGCTAATGGTGTAAACAATGAGATTAGTGAAACAATTGCACACATTTTAAATACTGCAAATTTAAACGCAACTATTAGCAACGATGTCTTTGAAGCGATTTGGACAAAGGTCACAGTTAATTGTGTACTTAACCCACTCTGTACCATATTAAATCAACGTATTGGAGAGTTTGGTGCTTATTCAAAAGTAAACGAGATGGTCTCATTAATCATAAATGAAATTGTTACTGTAGCACACGCCAAAAACATAGAAATTGAAGCCGACACATTACTAAATACGATTACCGCGATGTATCCAGATTCTGAACAAGGGTTGCATTACCCATCCATGTACCAAGATTTGAATAATGGTAGACCGACAGAAATTGATTTCTTGAATGGACAAATTGCTAGATACGGACAGAAATTTGATGTGCCAACACCTATCAATCAAATGCTGACACATCAAATACATCAATTAGAAAGGAATCAACTTTAAATCACTACTCTCATCGACAGCATATAGTTAGGGCCACCCGCCAAGATTATTCTATCTTTACGGATGGCCTCTTTTTTATAAATGGATGATATCATTTTTTGCTGATCAAAAGGGCTTGAGTCGCGTCTAAATCTCGGACTCACTTATCTTCCTCAAGTGTTTCACGTATCATATCATATCTTTATATTGAAACTACAAAACACAAGAGATTCTAATTTGTTACCAACCTCATTACTTTTTATAAAAAGTTAATAATTACGGTTTTATAATCTTATTGTTTACGTACAACTTTACGTTCATATATGAAATTAATAAAATTCAATATGATTCCCAACAGAATGATACTTGCTGAAACAAATGTAATTTCAATATATGGTAAGCCGATATTCAATAATAGAGAACCTAATATCGCACCTATAAAGTTAGCCAAATTAAATACTGAAGCAGCCAATGTACTTGCTAATAATGGTGCTTCATGTGCATTTAAAATAATCATACTATTAAGCAATGGTGTAGTTCCAAATGTACCAAAGCCGAACATAAAGCAAATGATAAACGCTAATACTGTTACATGTAATACCGTTACAAATAGTACAATCGTAATAAACAATAACAAGAACGTATAGAATAAATATTGTGTTAACTTTCTTTCTGGAATATTACCTGTCGTTAAATTACCGACAACTCCACCTAAACCAAACATAAATAGACATCCGTTAGTCCGACCGTCTTAAATGGTGCAAATTCATGAATCATCGGTTCCATAAATGTGTAAGACGTAAACACGCCTGAAAATCCAAAGACGATAATCGCTATAATAATAAGAATATGTGGATTCTTAAATACTTTTAGTTCATCTTTTATATTAGCTTCCGTACTCAAACTTACATTTGGAGTGAATTTAAGCACACCTATAAAAGTGATCACTGCCAAGAGAACCATAATGCCAAATACAGTTCTCCAATTTGTAAAGCTACCTAAAAACGAACCAAAAGGTACGCCAATCATTACAGCAATTGTTAATCCTGCTTGAACTAATGCAATCGCTTGTGTCTTCTTAGCAGGTGGTGCAATCGTTGCAGCAACACTCATACAAACACCGAAAAATGGTGCATGCATTGCTGCAGATAATAATCTTGAAAGCAGTAATACATAAAAGTTCGGTGCCAGCATTCCTATAACATTACTAACAATAAAGATCCCAACTAAAATTGGTAATAGCTTTTTTGCAGAATAATTAATCGTCGCAATTCTCATAAAAGGGCCAATAATCGCTACACTTATTGCATATACACTAATGAGCAAACCTGCATTAGAAATAGAAACATGCATATCATTAGCAATTTGTGTTAACAAACCGGTAACTACATATTCTGCCATCCCTACTGTAAACGTACCAATCATAAAAATTATAAAGATTAAATTATTATTTTTCATCACTGTTCCCCTCCCTTGTAATAAATCAATCTCATCGCTTATTAAAAAATCATAGATGCTATATTACAAAAAATCGACTTAAATTAAAAGGGGGTTTTACAAATTTCTATTGATATGACAAGTTTTCATAAAATTTTCAAATTCAACATTCTAACTTATTTTGCAAATTCAACTAAATCGGTTTTGCTTTTCAGATACGATAGCGATGCATTTTTCATAAATTCATCAATCTAACACGAATATTATATAGCGCTTTCAATATAATTTGTTCACAAAATTGTTTAGAATAATATTTAATCTAAGTGGTATATGTATTAAGCAAGACAAATAATATTTTATTTAAAACGTTAATAAGCGTTTTTTCATATATCAAGGAGGCAAACATAATGAAATATATAGTAGTCGGATCTTCACATGCAGGATTTGAAGTGATACAAACACTTTTAAAAGAAGAGCCAGAAGCTGAAATTCATTTATACGAACGAGGTGATAAACCTTCTTTCTTATCATGTGGTATTCAAAGCTACTTAGAAGATATCTCACCTTCACTCGACTCACTACATTATGCAAATGCTGATTCTTATCAACAACAAGGTGTCAATGTTCATATCAATAGTGATGTCGTAGATTTAGATACTAGCAACAAGACTATTACAGTAAATGAAAATGAGCAAACGACAGAAGTTGCTTATGATAAATTATTCTTGAGCCCTGGTGGCAAACCAGTAACACCACCCGTAGACGGCATAGATGATGTTAATAATGTTTACTTTATGCGTGGTCGTGAATGGGCTGATGCCATCAAAAATCGCATGTCTCAATCTCAAAAAGCAATTGTAGTTGGTGGTGGATATATCGGTATCGAAGCAGCAGAAGCATTCACTAAAGCAGGTATCGAAACTAAGATTATCGATGTCAATACACGCATATTAAGCACTTATCTAGATAAAGAATTTACAGATATCTTAGAATCTAATGCTCAATCTCATGGTTTAACATTTAATGGTGGAGAAACCGTTAAATCATTAAAAGCTAATGAATTAGGTGATTTAAGTGAAGTTGTTACAGACAAAGGCACTTATGAAGCAGATACTGTAGTCTTTGCCGTGGGTGTCGCACCAGCAACTGAGTGGTTAGATGGTAAGCTTAAACTCGGCACTAAAGGTATTATTGAAATTGATGATTATCTACAAACATCTGCTCAGGATGTTTATGCCGGCGGAGATGCTACAATGATTCCTTATGCACCTGTAGATGAGCAACGTTATATAGCATTAGCGACAAACTCTCGTAGACAAGGTGTGATTGCAGCTAAAAATATGACCGGTCATTCACTGAAAATGCCAAAAGTTTCAGGTACATCAGGTTTATCACTCTTCGATTATAAATTTGGACAAACAGGCGTTCATGGCTTTGAATCAGAAGATTATAACGGTAATTTAGGTACAAAATATGCTGAAGAACTCGTGAGACCTAAATTTATGCAAAATGATACTAAAGTACACATGAAAATTATTTTCGACAAAGATTCTCATCATATACTCGGCGGTCAAATCATGTCCAAAGAAGACTTAGCAGAATCAATCAATACGCTATCAGTCGCAATTAATGCTGGTTGGACACTCGAACAACTTGCATATGTAGACTTCTTCTTCCAACCAGATTTCGATCGCCCTTGGAACTACTTAAATGTGCTCGCACAACAAGCTCTAGGCGATACATTTGGTAGCGATAAAATGTTATTCTAATCATAAAACATGATCAAAATAGAAATCCCTTGATTTAACAATTATTTTAGACCAATGCATCAATCACCAAATGCCAATACAGGTTAAGACACTAATTAGTGCCTTAACCTGTTATTTTTTATGTTTCAGTTTCTATTTTTTTATATTCGAAGTGATGATCCGTGATTTAATTTTTGTTTACTATATTTTAAAAATCCCTTTAATGCTTCCACAAGAATTGAATCAACTCATCTGCGTGAACATATTCATTTTTATACTAATTAATATAATTTCCAAAAAAATTTCTGTTTAAAAGTGAAAAATATTATTTATCGTTTGACTTAAACCTTCAATATATAGGTGTGCATATGTATCATTTTGTGCCAATTTGAACAAACGGGAATCAAGTCTGTTTCTGAGTTTATTTCAACTTTCTTATAGTAAACATTGTCTTAATATGATGAACTTCAATAAAACTTTCCCTATTATGCCCCATAAAATTTCTCTCAAAATCAAAAACCACATACCTTACAACTTTTTACCGTCGATATCAATTGCTCTTTTTCTTAATTTAGAATTTCTTTCAAATTTTGTACTATAACGTGAAACTAATTTTCCTTCTTTATAATTAAAATTTACTAATTCGCAATCATTTTTACTTCCATTTACAAAAACATCCACTGTTTCTAACACAAAATTTAATAAACTTCCTCTTATTAATCGTGGGCATTGTATATTTTCTTTCATTCTTTCTTGATTCCATTAGTTTAAACTTAAAATTTCATCATCAATTTTTTTAATTAATTGTAGTTCCATAATGATTTACATAAAGGGCTAAAAGCAGATTTTATCATACAATATTACTATTTCATAATTAAGTATATGATTACTTATCATTTCCGATAAAAAATGTATTAGTCGTTAAACCAAATTGTGTTTATAACGACTTTCAATTTATCTAATTCATTTACCAATTTTATGTGCATTAATATTTAGAAACTAATGAAGTACAATTAATATTTTTAATTTCAACTTCTTTAAATAAAAGCACATTATATTTTCACGTATATATTTTGAAAAGTAAGGGAGAGCATTGAAACATCACTAGTAGTAAAACGTGCTAATTATGCTGACCCAATCTGTGTAATTATATAAAACATATTAAAAAAATAGCTATGAATAAATCTATGCCGATAGATTTTTCATAGCTATTTTTTAATTATAGAGATCCTTAGATAACTAATTTGAAATGCCTTGTATTGAGCTTTTTCAATTCCAGTTATCTTTGCCAAAGGGAAACTAAAAATCTTTTTTACAAATAAGCTTTTGGTCCGCTTCCACTTTTTATATTACATTGTACTTGTATCAATAACGAAACGATATTTAACGTCTGATGATAATACTCTTTCGTATGCTTCATCAATTTGGTCTGCTGAAATAAGTTCGATTTGTGGTCTAATGTTATTTTCTGAACAGAAGTCTAACATTTCTTGTGTTTCTCTTATGCCACCAATTGCTGAACCTGCGAATGATCTACGGTGACCTATAAGACTAGCTACGCGTAATGATACGGGTTCCGCTGGTGCGCCAACGTTCACAAGTGTACCGTCTAATCTTAATAATTTAAGATAGTCATCTAAAGGTAAATTAGCACTTACTGTATTAATAATTAAATCAAATGAATTCGTAAGTTGTTCAAAAGTTGTTTCATCACTTGTTGCATAATAATTAGAAGCACCCAATTTCAAACCATCTTCTTTTTTGTTTAGTGTTCTTGATAATACAGTTACTTCAGCTCCCATAGCATGTGCAATTTGAACAGCCATGTGACCAAGTCCACCCATGCCAATAATAGCTACATTTTTACCTTCGTATGCTTTCCAGTGATTTAATGGAGAATAAGTCGTAATACCCGCACATAGTAATGGTGCAGCAGCATCTAAACTAATATTATCAGGAATACGTAACACAAAGTCTTCATGTACGACGATATGTGTTGAGTAGCCACCTTGAGTTGGTTCGCCATATCTATCCGTACCAGCATATGTACCAACCATACCTTTTGAACAATACTGCTCTTCACCATTTTGACAATGTTCACATTCACCGCAAGAGTCTACCATACAACCAACTCCGACACGGTCATCTACTTGATATTTACTAACATCTGAACCGACTTCTTTAACAATACCAGCAATTTCATGACCCGGTACTAATGGATAGTGAACTGGGCCCCACTCTCCATGTGCAGTGTGAATATCTGAGTGACATATACCTGCATATTTAATTTCTATTAAAATATCATGTTTATCAAGATCTCGTCTTGTAATTTCTGTAGCATAAAAATCAGAATCCGGACTATTTACCGCTCTCGCTTTTGCATTTATCATATATTATTTCCTCCATTACAAACCCGATAGAATTACCTTTATCAATATTCTTCCTGGGTAATTATAGACTTGGTGTTTAGCAACGTCAATTTATATGACTTAGCGGTGAGTAGCGTGAAGATTTTTGAGAAAATGAGTTTTAAAATAAATAAGAAAAAGCAGTATTTATAGCCTCTTTCTATAATTAATATTAAGTATTAATTTATTAGTTTTTAAGTTTTTGGTCTTTTTAATAAATAATTTAAAATACATATACAAAAGCGGAACAAAATAAATTAATATAATAATATAAAGTAAACATTAAAAGAATGGGGATAGTAATAAAGAAAGCCAACCAAAATATACTGCTGAAGACGCTAAAAATATGTCTGATGACGAATTTCTTGATGCTTATAAAGAAGGCATGTCTAGCGACGATGCTAAAGCAATAGATGATTTAGCTAAAGATCCAGCATATCGTGAATATTTAAGAGGACAAGTTGAAGCTCGTGAAAACGGTCAAGGTGGAAAATATTAAATTTAAGGAGGAATAGATTATGAAAAAATTATTAAGTACTATAACAGTAATTTCTATAGTAGGTATATTAGCCGCTGTTGGATTTTTTGGATACAACAAGTATCAAGAAGTAGAGCTAGAAAAACACAAATTAAAAGCTCAACAAAAAGAAAACGATGACAATAATATGCGAAATACAAGTGAGTTATCCAATAATGAGAATCAATCAAATGAGAGCCAAAATAACAGTTCAGAACAAAACAATGATGGTAGCCAAACAGTAAAAGTACATGAAGGAGGTAGTGAAAGAACAGCGAATAAAAATGAATTTTCTAATCTAAAGGTAAATAGAGATAATGTGTTTGATTATGTTATAGCTGCCATTAATCAAAATGAGGATGGAGATGCTTCTTCAGTAACTTTTCAACAACCTGAATTTTCAGCACAAGGTGACGGCATTTGGAAAATAGCAGCAAACAATAAAAGCGGACATGGTTCATATACTTTTATCGTAAATCAAGATGGTACTGTTCAAATTTGGAACGGTTTGATGAATGAAAAATATGAAGAAAAAAAAGTTACATTAAAATAAATTTTATAAAAGGGATAATATATGAAAGAAAACTATAAACACTTTATTCAAATTTTAGTTAAAAGTATAGGGTTAATATGTATGACATTCGTTCTATTTAATAAATATAGTGCTAATGCTTCTGAAACCACACAGAAACAATCACAAAATATTAATAATCACTATACAAGTACAACGATAAAAGACAACAATATTAAAGCAGAAAAGGCTCAAAACAACAATATAAACACAAATACACAAAGCACAGTAACGGAACCTCAAAATAAAAGTTTAAAAGTTGATAACGCCCAAAATGATAATCATTTTAAATTATTATTAATATCATCTATTAAACTTTTTGAAGCACCTTTTATATAAACAACAAAACAATCTGAATTTATAGGTAACTCTCTGATAATATTTTCACTTTTGTTAATATAAGAATACACTTTTTCTATATGTTCTTCTTTTAGTAATATATCCCCATGATAAAGAAAATAGTTACTTTTTTTAAACTTTGGTTGTTATATTACATCAAGCAATTCTTCGAAAACCACGCTTCCATAATCAATACCATTCAATTTGTCTATTTCATTAATATTAAATAGTAAAGCTAAATCTTCCTTTTTTTAGTTGTAGGAATTAAAGTGTTTTTTAATTTATCATAATCAATATTTTGTTCATTTAATTCAGTGATCAAATTTTCATGTTCGTTAAACACCTCATTAAATTTTTTATTATTTATTTTATCCTTATCTTCGCCTATCTCCTCTAAAAGAATTTCAAAAGATTCCATTACTATATTATCTCTACTATTTAAGAAATATTTTTTTTCATGTTTTACTCCTTGATTAGTCATTTAACAATAAATTTCTTTAATTTTCACACAGTTATGCAAAAAATTATTTTCTATAAATATTATCTACAATTTTCTAAAATATTTATTAAGTGAAACTAGTTTCACTTAAGTTGATCATTTGTTTTCTTGATACTTATCTTTAATTTAAAGTATAAAAAACGTTTAATTCTCCTTAAATATCCTAGACGTTTACTTTGTTGTTACCTCCAAATACTATTCATATTATTTGATAAAATAAATCGTCGTCCACATCTTTTTATAGTTCCACTATTATCAAAATTATTACAACAATTAATTTACTATCTTTTTTATTCTTTATTATAGATGTTCTATTCTATGTATATCTTAGCATAATCTAGATTATCTCTAAAAAAAGTCCTCTTTAATCCTTTCATTTATATATTATTAATTATTATATATACATAAAACCGCTACTGATGGGGATATGGAAATCCATCTCTACTTTATTGTTTTCTTCAAATATTATCTCGTAGTTTACCTCGTTCATTAAACAAAAAAGTGGATAAAAAACCGCATCATTTATGATATGCTTCTACTTATTAGTTGATGATGATTTTATAAATATATATCCAATACAATTGATTGTTTATCATCAAATATCTATTACTTTTTATATGAAGCTAAAAGAAACTCAGTTATCGTACGTGCTGAGTTAATTGCTAGAAAAGCATGTCTAGTTTCTGGCTTATAATTTTTCTTTGATTTACCATGTGCGTCCCCATATTCATTCCTTACTTCGTCCAAGCCATTAATTACATTTATCATTCCACTCAAAATTGTTTTAAAAGTTCTTTCTTTATGTCCACCTGGAGAAAGATTCATATTTTCACTTACTTTTTTATATAATCCCCTTAAATTTTCATTATTACTGAACTGTTCTCCTTCTAAATCTAGGATATACTTCAAAGTACTCTCGACCATTGATTTTGCAGATGTAATTGCGGGTTCTGTTGCAAAGTTGAAAAATAAATGTCTAATCTCAATTTTAAAATAATACTTTGTGTTAACTTGTTAGCATGATGCTAATTTCATGGCATGGCGAAAATCCGTAGATCTGAAGAGACCTGCGGTTCTTTTTATATAGACCGTAAATACATTCAATACCTTTTAAAGTATTCTTTGCCGTATTGATACTTTGATATCTTGTCTTTCTTACTTTAATATGACGGTGATCTTGCTCAATGAGGTTATTCAGATATTTCGATGTACAATGACAGTCAGGTTTAAGTTTAAAAGCTTTAATTACTTTAGCCATTGCTACCTTCGTTGAAGGTGCCTGATCTGTAATTACCTTTTGAGGTTTACCAAATTGTTTAATGAGACGTTTGATAAACGCATATGCTGAATGATTATCTCGTTGCTTACGCAACCAAATATCTAATGTATGTCCCTCTGCATCAATGGCACGATATAAATAGCTCCATTTTCCTTTTATTTTGATGTACGTCTCATCAATACGCCATTTGTAATAAGCTTTTTTATGCTTTTTCTTCCAAATTCGATATAAAATTGGGGCATATTCTTGAACCCAACGGTAGACCGTTGAATGATGAACGTTTACACCACGTTCCCTTAATATTTCAGATATATCACGATAACTCAATGCATATCTTAGATAGTAGCCAACGGCTACAGTGATAACATCTTTACTGAATTGTTTATATCTGAAATAGTTCATACAGAAGACTTCTTTTTATTAAAATTATACTATAAATTCAACTTTGCAACAGAACCATTTGTATTAACTTGATTATCCAATGGTCATTTCTCCTTATTAAAAAAATTGAAATTTAACTACGCTATTTGCAATTCAACGTCTCTGATTGAAAATACAGTTTACACGAATTTGAAGTTCTAATATCTATTACGTGTTTTAAATAACGAAAAATGATCGCTTCAAAATTAAAACGACCATTCTCATCCATAATATTAAATTTACTATTTACTCAATTGTTAAACCAAGTTTTTTTATTAAAGTTTGTATCTCTATCTTTATGCTTAATACGCTCTATAACTAGCTAATCTATTTCGCATGTCTTGAAGGCACTGTAGGCACTTCAGATAATAAGCGTTGTGTGTAATCGGCCTGTGGATTTTCAATAACACTTTCAGCATCATTTAACTCAACGACTCGCCCTTGTTGCATAACGACGATACGGTCGCTCATTTCTTTAATCACACCCATATCATGTGTAATAAAAATATAGGTCATATTCATTTCTTCTTGTAGTCGTTTCAACAATTGAATAATTTCTTGTTGAATTGATACATCTAATGCAGAAACTGCTTCATCACACACAATAACCTCAGGTTCTATCGAAATAGCACGTGCTATACTCACACGTTGCCTTTGTCCACCTGATAACTCATGAGGATAACGATATAAATAAGATTCATCTAATCCTACTTTTTCCAATAACGTAATGACTTGTGTCTTTAAATCTTTATTATTATTTATATAGCCATGTATTTTAAGCGGTCGTCCTATAGTATCTATCACTTTAAAGCGTGGATTAATAGAGGCATATGGATCTTGAAAAATCATTTGAATTTCTTTTCTTAAGCTCGTCATTTCGCTTTGTCTAAATAAATGTAATGGTAACCCTTTATACCACACAGCTCCTTCAGATACACCATTCAAACCTACAACCGTCTTTGCTAAAGAAGATCTACCTGAGCCAGATTCGCCAACTATACCAAGTGATTCTCCTTTTCGTATATTGATAGATACATCATTCACCGCTCTAAACCTTTGACCTTTCGAAGCTGGATAATCAACCGATACATGATCAAAGGTTAATATCGTTTCGTCACTTATGTTACTTCGTGGTTGTTTCGGTGCATGTAAATCTGGTATAGCATCAATTAATCGTTGTGTATATGCATTTTGTGGATTATCAAAGACAGATTTAACATCGCCACGTTCAACAACTGCGCCCTCTTTCATCACAATCATGTCGTCACAAAACTGATAGACTACACTTAAATCATGAGTAATAAAAATAATTGATGTTTCTATATGTTCATATAATGATTTCATTAACTCTAACAGTTGATTTTGTGTACTTACATCTAACGCAGTAGTCGGTTCGTCAGCGATTAATACACGTGGTTCGAGAACTAAAGCCATGGCAATCATGACACGTTGACGCATACCACCAGAAAATTCATAAGGATAAGCATTAAAATTACGCTCTAGATTTTGAATACCTACTTTTTCTAAAATATCCATAGCCATTTTTTTAGCTGCGCTTTTAGATATTTTCTTATGTTGAAAAATCACTTCTGTAATTTGCTTTCCAATTGCCATTCTTGGATTTAGTGAAGAAATAGGGTCTTGGAATATCATCGCTACATCTTTACCACGATATTGCTGAATTTGTTTACGATTTAGTTTATTAATATCTTCACCATCAAATAAAATTTCACCAGAAATTGTGTGGTTAGGATAATCAGGCAATAATTTCATAATTGACTTTGCCGTAACACTTTTGCCTGAACCAGATTCCCCAACAATACCAAGTATTTTTCTCTTTTCTAAATTAAAGCTCACATCCTTAACCGCTTCGACACTTCTATTGTCATAATCGAACGATATACCCAGATGATTTACTTCTAATAAATTCGTCATTCAAACACCCCTATTCACAAAACGTAATTTTTCAATTATACTTGTATATCATATTAATCTAGTCGACTTTAACTTACAAGAGGTGAATTTTGTGCAACCATTTCGTCACGCTTTCAAGCCCTTATATGGTAAATATTTTTATCGTATAATTTTTTCAATTTTAAGTTTACCGTTATTTATTTATGCCGTAATTAAATATTTTATTCAAGGTAAACAACATGTAAGTACCGTGCAACAATCAGAACTCGATTCAATTGTAGCAGCTTTAAAAAAGAAATATAGCTATTTAAAGCACAATAAAAGTGAGAGCAAGCTTAAAAAAGAAGCTCAACGTATTTATAATCATCGGTATCGTTATAATGATAAGCAGCCTACAAATGACTTTGTATCATATTACACAACTATATTAACTGACAGATTCCCAGATATCAAAGTTATTTGTGCCTTCCCGCTATTTATTTTATTATGCTTTTATTTAAATCCAATCGTAAGATATATTTTTGAACGTTTCGTAATGGCTTTATTCGTTATCGTAGGCGTTATTTTTGTTGTTTTTACAATCCTATATCTTTCACCATTGGATGCAGCTTATAGCATTTTGGGCCCAGAAGCAACAAAAGATCAAGTACATCAATTTAATGCTAGCCATAACCTTGACCAATCCTATTTAGCACAACTTTGGAATGCCATTAAAGGCGTATTCACCTTCGATTTAGGAACATCATATAAAGGTAACGAAAACGTTATTCATGCTATTTTCATACGTATTCCTGTTACTTTACTCATTGCTTTAATTTCATTAATCATTGCGATTGTTATTGCCATTCCTATTGGTATTATTAGCGCAATTAAGCGTAACACATGGTTAGACGTCATTTTAATGATAATTGCATTAATAGGTTTATCTATTCCAAATTTCTGGCAAGGGTTAATCTTTATACTTGCCTTCTCGTTAAAGTTAGACATTTTACCACCATCTTATATGCCAAATAACCCGTTAACACTTATTTTGCCAGTGATTGTGGTAGGTACTGCTGTAGCCGCTTCTATTACACGTATGACACGTTCATCTGTATTAGAAGTTATGCGCAATGACTATGTTATGACTGCTTATGCCAAAGGATTATCATCGCGACAAGTTATTACACGACACATTTTAAAAAATGCCATTATTCCTATCATCACATTGATTGGCTTACTCGTAGCCGATCTATTAGGAGGCGCTGCGGTAACAGAACAAGTCTTTAACATTAATGGTATCGGTCGTTATATCGTTCAAAAACAATTTATACCAGACATTCCAGCCATTATGGGCGGTGTAGTATATATTTCTATTGTTATATCGCTAGCTAACCTTGCGATAGATATTTTTTACGCTATTGTAGATCCAAAAATACGTAGTGAAATTAAGGAAAGGGAGTAACGCTATGAAACAACAAACATTAAAATATTTCACTTTACTCTCAGTAGTCACATTTATACTAGTAATATTAACGACATGTATCAATATGTTTAAAGGCTATGTCGCAGATGGATTTTACTTGGGTGAAACAATACTTATTGTAGTAACTTTATTAACATTATGTATCGGCTTATCCTATTCAAAATGGCAGACAAATTCAATAATACGCTTGTTAGTTTACCTGTTCCTTCTTATAACTACTTGTACTGGAAATATTTTTTCATTGCTTATGTTCATCACGATTTTGCGCAATGAACAAACATCAAAATATGGTATTTATAATAGTTGGGAAAATTTCATTTATAAAGTACGCCAAAATAAAATTGCACTTATTGGTATTGTGATTTTGGTTTATATGTTGACCTTATCAATCACTTCTATTTTTACATTTGATACCTCATTAGCAACGCAAAATCACTTTAATGCTTTATTGCAAAATCCGAGTTGGGCACATCCATTTGGAACTGATGATTTTGGACGTGACTTATTCACGCGTATCATCGCAGGTGCAAAATTAACGTTCTTTATATCGATAGTATCGGTTATCATTGCAGTGATATTTGGCATGCTTTTAGGCACGCTTGCTGGTTACTTCACTAAAGCAGACAATGGCATTATGAGAATTCTCGATGTATTCTTTGCGATTCCTTCATTATTGTTAGCAGTTGCAATTATCGCATCATTTGGTGCAAGTACAACCAATTTAATCATCGCCTTAAGCATTGGTAATATTCCTTCTTTTGCTCGTACTATGCGTGCGAATGTATTAGAAGTTAAACGTACTGAGTACGTTGAAGCTGCCATTATTTCAGGAGAACAAACACCACGTATACTATGGAGTTATATTTTCCCAAATGCTTTAGCCCCTATCATTATACGTTTTTCATTAAATATAGGCGCGGTCGTATTAACAACAAGTGGTTTAAGCTTCTTAGGACTTGGCGTAGCGCCAGAAGTACCTGAATGGGGCAATATTTTACGTACAGGTAGTACTTATCTTGAAACACATAGTAATCTCGCAATATTTCCTGGGTTATGTATTATGTTACTCGTTCTTGCCTTTAACTTTATTGGCGATGCCGTACGTGACGCACTTGATCCAAAAGTTCAATAAGCGAAAGGGGATGACATTTTGAAAAAAAGATTGGCAACCGTCACATTAATTGCCGCACTAACTTTAAGTGCATGCAGTGTACCTACGAAGTCTGATTTACCTAAAAAAGAACATAAAGTTGAAGTTAAAGGTAAACGACCAACTATAAGTTTTCTAGGGCAATCATCATACGAAGATGAAATGAATATTGCTAAAGCTCAATTAGAAGACGCTGGATTTAATGTAAAAATGAATATACAACCTGACTATGGTAGTTTCCGCTCACAACGTGAAGCTGGTAACTATGATATTGCTATAGATGACTGGACTACTGTTTTTGGTGACCCAAATTACTCAGTGAGTGCCCTTTTCAAAACGGGTGGCTCTAATAGTTTGCTGAGTGATAAACATGTAGATAAATTATTAAATAAAGCTTCTCAAGAAACAGATAGTAAAGCTAAAAAGACCTATAAACAATTAGAAGATGAAGTTGTTTTTAAAGAAGGTTATTTAGCACCTTTATATGGTTCTAAAAAAAATCTCGTTTTCGATAATAAAGTAATTAATCCTAAGCGCGTTATGTTACCTATATCTCGCGCATTCTTTTGGCAAAGTTTTGATTACAATAACAAACAAAATCGTGACAAGCGACCACTTGTTATTTCTCAAGAAGACAGTGAACTCGCATCACTCGATCCAATACGTTCGATTGCACCGTCTGTCTATGGCATAGATATGAACATGTATACACGTCTATTAACATTGGATAAAGATAATAGCATTACAACTAAAGGATCGCTCAGCCATAGTTACGCGACAAATAAAGACCATACAGTCTTTTACTTCTTATTAAGAGACGACGATTATTTTGCAAAAGTAGAAAATGGTAAAGCCGAAAAAACAAATGAACGCGTTACAGCAGACGACGTTAAGTTTTCATTGGATCGCGCTCGTGATAAAAATTCAGTACCAGATAATACAACTTATAATATGCATTCACACATTAATAATATTGCTAAAGTGTCAAATATTAACGAATTAAAAGACGCACAAACCTCAAATAATAACAGTGTTTGGGACGCATTGACTAAAGATAAAAAGTTAAATGTTAAATCATTAACTAATAATGATGCAGCAGTAAACAATAAAGAAGGTAAATATCAAGTCGTTAAAATTACCACAGACCAATCAATGCCAAAAGAAGTTAATTATCTTACACATTCATCTGCAGGCATATTATCTAAGCCTCATGTAACTGCAATGAATAATAAAAGCAATGACAAACCATATGGCCATCCAAGTACCATTCCAACAAAAGATAGTGGCAAAAACAGTTTATATGCGAGTGGCCCTTATATTATGACTAAGAAAACAAATTATCAGGCATCGTTCGAACGTAACCCAGGCTTTAACGAACACGAGCAAAGTAACTATGGCCGCGCTCCTATAAAAAATATTGCCTTAAGATTTAATGATGACCCAGACAGTGCCTTATCTGAATTAAGAAACCATTCTGTCGATGTATTATCTGATGCAGACCAGAAAAACTTCGACTTAATCAAATCAGATGATAATTTAACAATTAAACGTAAAATGGGTAGCGAGTCTGTCTTCTTATTAACTAATATTAAACACGGTACTTTCAAAAAACATCCTGAATTGCGTCGTGCTGTTGTCGATGCGGTCGATCAACAGCAATATATAAAATTCTACCGCGGCGATAAGTTTAATATTGCATCACCTGTCACACCATTGCTAAATACAGGTAATAAGCAACACAGAGATTTAGATGATGCTCAGAAGATTATGGATAAATACCAAAAGCACCATCATTAATATCAAAAACACGCTATTCTAATATTGTTATCATACAATTTAAAGAGCTAAATAGCGTTGTAACAACACCTATATTTTAATATATTGTTCACTTTAATTTGAAACAGACATAGGAGGTCATCATATGGACAATCAATCTGACGTTACAGCATCATTAGAGGGCCTAGTATCAGTATCACACCCTATTGCAGCCAAAGTAGGTAAAGACGTTCTCGACCAAGGTGGTACGGCAATCGATGCCGTTATCGCTATTCAATGCATACTAAATGTTGTAGAGCCCTACATGTCTGGCTTAGGTGGCGGTGGTTATTTATTATACTATGATCATGCTACTCAACAGGTAACAACATTTGATGCTCGTGAAACTGCACCAAGCCATGTAGATACTGAATTTTATCTAGATAATGACGGCAACCACCTGTCATTTTTTGACCTTAGTACACATGGTTCCGCCATTGGAATTCCAGGCATTCCAAAACTATTTGATTACTTAATGAACAATTATGCAACATTAGAGTTAGCTGATTTAATCAATCCAGCCATTCATTTGGCACAGGAAGGTCATCGTGCAAATTGGGCAACTCAAAAATATTCATGGCATCAAATCGAACGTATTAAAAAGTACCCTGAAACTTATGCAACGTATACTAATGCTGAAGATGACTACTTTCATGAAGATGACTGGGTTAGACTGCCAGCACTCTCAAAGACCTTTGAATACGTTCGTGATAACGGCTTTGATGCCTTTTATCATGGCGATATCGCACAGCAAATTGTGCAAGCTACTAATCAAGCTGGCGGTCAAATGACATTAGAAGATTTACACAATTATGATATTCAAATCAAAGCACCTGTAACTGCAAATTACCGTGGCTATGATATCTATACTATGGGCCCTTCAAGCTCTGGCGGTATTACCGTATTGCAAATTTTAAAAATGATGGAACAATTTAATCTAAAAAATATGGGTAGCCGATCAACGCAATATCTTCATACATTAATCCAGGCAATGCATTTAGCTTACAGCGACCGTGCGCAATACAGTACTGATAATACTTTCCATCACGTACCAATTAGTGAATTATTGAATGAAGATTATTTGAAAAATCGTAGTAATCACATTCAAAGTCAATACGCGAACTTTAATATTAATCACGGCGTGTTTGGCGATCAGCAATCTAATACGAATATAGATGAACAACACACTGAAACCACACACTATTCGGTGACGGATCGTTACGGTAATGTCGCGTCATTCACTACATCAGTTGGTATGATTTATGGCTCTGGTATTACTGTTCCAGGTTATGGCTTACTCCTTAATACGACAATGAATGACTTCGACGTGGTTAAGGGCGGCATCAATGAAATAGAGCCTGGCAAACGACCAATCAGTAGTATGACGCCCACTATAATTATGAAAGATGCTAAACCTTTTATGGAGGTCGGTTCTCCAGGTGCAATCAGTATTATTGCTTGTGTTGTTCAAACGATAATCAATGTCCTAGATTTTGACATGTCAATTCAACAAGCTATAAATGAACCACGTATATATAGTAGTAACCCATCACGTATCGAATGGGAGCCCCAATTTAGCCAAAGTATTATTTTAGAACTAATTAACAAGGGGCATGCCATGGAGCGCAAACCTGAAGCATATATCGGTGACGTACATGGCTTAAGATTTAATTACAATAATGATAAAAACAATGGCGCTACCGATAGTCTGTGGAAAATTAATAGTGAGCAAGATAACGATTCTAAAAGCAACGTAGAAAACAAAAACACTACACAACCTCATGTATTCGTTTCTGGTGGAGCCGATGACACGCGTGAAGGCACTGTAATGGGTGGAAAAGTTTACGTTAAACGAAATCAAGCACCGCAACTAGAAACTTATGAAATTCCAGAATTTAACGTGTATATAAACAACGTCGCCTTACCTCTACGTAAGTTTCAAGCTTTTCGAGAAGACGATGTTTATTGGCTTGATTTGACGTTAGCTAATCACGCCTTTGCTATTGATGTTGAAAGTGGAATTTTTAATAACGACAGTATTACTGACGACAACAATAATACGACTTGTATTAGCCGTGAAAAACATGCTAATTACATTCAATCTTTTACAAATCAAGAATTTATTCAATTAATACCTTTAGCGAAACAACTTAATTACTCAATAAACATTATCGATGATGACCTTTATCTGAGTAAAAATGCTGAACAACGTATCGATGAAGATGCTGCAGCATATTATCGTTATGATAAAGACAGTATTACAAGATAATATAAAAAAAGCGACAAGTAAATGTATCTAAGTCTACTGCTTTTGATACCCACTTGTCGCTTTTAAGATGATTTTTACCAAGCTATGTACGGTTATTTATAGTGTAATTACTACATAGCACATTAGCATCACATTACTTTTAGAAAAAGTTATTTTAAGAATAAAAATCGCTACCTATAGATAAATAACACAAGACAGCTAACCATTAGTCTGCTCTCTTTATAGATCATATCACTTTGTTAATTCTTTCATATGCTCTTTTCTTAATTTAGGATTTCTTTCAAATTTTGTACTATAACGTGAAACTAATTTTCCTTCTTTATAATTAAAATTTACTAATTCGCAATCATTTTTACTTCCATTTACAAAAACATCCACTGTTTCTAACACAAAATTTAATAAACTTCCTCTTATTAATCGTGGGCATTGTATATTTTCTTTCATTCTTTCTTGATTCCATTAGTTTAAACTTAAAATTTCATCATCAATTTTTTTAATTAATTGTAGTTCCATAATCAATATAATTTGTACAGTTTATTATATATTCTAGATCATCAATAGTTGAAAATGATTTATTAAACACTCTATAAACATCGTATGATATTGCAAGGCATAATCCAATATTTCATATATGTAATTCCTCCACATCTCATTAACTTTTTAAATTATGCACAACCTAATTTTTAGTTTTATTTGTGATACGCTTCCCCTCGCATGATTTTAAACGCACGATAAACTTGTTCTATTAATATCACGCGCATCATTTGATGTGGGAAGGTCATCTTGCTGAATGATAGTGCGTAGTCGCTGCGGTCTAGTACGTCTTTATGCAGACCGTTGGACCCGCCAATAATGAATGTAAAGTCACTTTGGCCACGTGTCATGCGGCTTTCTATTTCTTTTGCCAAACCTTCAGACGTTAACATATTACCTTTAATTTCTAACGTGATGACCGTGGACTGCTGTTTTACTTTTGCTAGCAAACGCTGGCCTTCTTTTTCCTTAACTTGTTCTACTTCTTTATCGCTCATATTTTCTGGTGCTTTTTCATCGGGAACTTCGATGATTTCTACTTTCGAATAGGCACCTAAACGTTTTTCATATTCTGCAATGGCTTGTTTCCAGTATTTCTCTTTTAATTTACCTACTGTGAGTATTGTTATCTTCATTTTTATCCTCCGAGTTTAGTGAAAAGTATAAGTTATTAGACTTATCCACAAGTTATACACTTATTCACACTATTCCCTCTTATTATAACAGTAATGTATACTGCTTTTTAATAATTTTTACGTTTTATCAACAAAAAAGAAAGAATAACCTGTGTATTTGTGGATAACCCTGTGTATAATGTGGGTATTTCTATGTGAATTGTGCACATCTCTGGATAACTTTGGACAAAACAGTGGATAAGTTGACGGTTGTCTTACATACTTATTCACAAACTTAACCTTTTCTTCATAAAACTCTTGTCTAATCCTTACAAAATGCTAAGTTATCCCCTGGTTATATTTATTCGATTACTGTATATTTCATCTGTGTTAAGACATAGGGTTGTATAACCATGTACGATTTATGATGACGGCTAACAAAAAAACCTATATCTCCTTATGAGATATAGGTTAAATATGAATCTTAAATGATGTCTATTATGTGAGTTCCTTAAGTAGTCGCTAAACTTTTCCAGTTAAGTCTGTTCATATACCAACCAGTACATTAGCTTATGCATTAATAGTCCCTCTTTATACGCTATTCAACATGTCTATTGATGCGCAATAGATGACTGGTTTCTAAATACGTTTATATAAAGCTTTTAAAGCATTACTTCTTTATTTATAAAGATTAGTAGTGCTTATGCAAATGCTAGAGCAATTGCATTCTTTTAAAAAACTCATCCTTACGAGGGTGGGACTACGAAAATATTGGATTACATTAGCTTATACTAATGCATTAAGAGTCCCTAAACATCATAGATGTTAGGGACTCTATACCTTATAACGTATATATTGGTGTGGCGTTGGCTTTGTCGGTATCGCACAGAAGTACTTCTTTTTCTGTGTCGATATCATTTTCGTTAAGTAATTGACCGACGCTCATGCGTGCGAGATCTTTCATATTATTGTCTTGTGATAAATGGGACAGGTAAATGCGTTTGGTACTACCCGTGATGACGTCTGTCATGGCACGACCTGCGTCTTCGTTGGAAACATGGCCCATATCGCTGAGGATACGTTGCTTGGTCTTCCAAGGGTAACCGCACATGCGTAGCATATCCACATCGTGATTGCTTTCAAAGACGAATGCATCGCTGCCTTGAATCATGCCTTTCATGCGATCTGAGACGTAACCTGTGTCTGTTAAAATCGTAAATTTCTTATAGTTATTATGGAAGATATAGAATTGTGGATCGATGGCATCGTGTGACACGTTAAACGATTCGATATCGAATCCGGCTAATGATTTTGTTTCGTATGGATTGAAGATAAATTTTTGGTCCATTGGAATTTTGCTGTCTTTCTTTTCGATCGCTGTCCATGTTTTTTCATTGGCGTAAATTGGCAACTTATATTTACGTGCTAACACCCCGAGTCCTTTAATATGATCCGAATGCTCGTGCGTCACCAAGATACCATTCAAATTTTGTATCTGTTTGTCTATTTGTCCAAATAGTTCTTCCATTTTCTTTCCTGTCAAACCTGCGTCGACAAGGATACTGCCTTTATCACTTTCCACATAAGTGGCGTTTCCTGTACTACCACTCGCTAATACACTCATACGTATCAAGCGATTCACCCTTTCTAATCTATAAACATTGTTTAACGTTATTATTGCTGGGCAGACTACGGTTTATGTGCCGTCAACTTGCCCTCTGTCTAATTGATGCTATTTGTAAAGTGCAATCAGCAACGCTATCATAACTTTTCCTTATATCGTTATAAAAGTTACAAGCATACTGCACTTTTCTAAAATATTAACCATCTTATGATTATCTTCTCAATGATAAATCAACATGATTTCGACTTTTTTTATAATATCTTTTCGCATTATTTAACTTTTTCATAACACGTTATTAACAGTATTTAATTTTAACATACTTTTGACTTCACTTCTGTGTATATTGTTTATTTTAACAAGCATCTTTTTCAAAAATTCTTAAATAAAACTCAAACAATCCAAAAAAGCACACCTTCAAAAGGTGTGCTTAAGTAATCCACATTATTCTTCAATAATTTTTGGACTGTCTGATACGGCTTCGACATAGTAGGTCTTAATCTTATCGCCGTGTTTGACTTTAATTTCCCAATTGGCTTCGAGTACTTGTACGTTCGGCTCTTTAACAACGGTATAGTAGCCAAGTCGTGCATTGGTTACTTCATCATTCCGCTTCAAGTAACGATTATAATACAGTGCTTCTATGGCGCTCTTAGCTGAGTTCACTTGTTTCTTATCGTTATTCGCACCTTCTGATGGCGCAATCGATTTCATTGCGGTTTGCTTATAGCTCGTTGCTTTACCTTCATTATTGACGTTAAATTCAAGTCTCGCTTTATTATTGTTCATAATTGGATAGTCATGATACGTTTGTTCAAAGGTCACTTTGTCGTTATCAATATTACTCATTTCGTAATTCTTACCTTTATAGACATTGTCTTTGACGTAGGATTTTAATGCGGTATATTGATCATTTCCGACATCGACCGCATTATTGATATCGCCTTTTGCTCTGGCACCGGAATCTTCACTTGAGATCTCAGAGCGTGATTTTGCATAAGATGAAAAATCAAATGACCGTGCAGTCAATAATTGCATTTTCAAACCTTTAACACTTGGAAGGTTATCAGGAATTGTAATTTCTTCTTGTTTAAAATTCACAGCATTTTCTTCTTCGCTATCATTGATATGCGATTTATTCACCTTATCAATATAAATAATCACTAAGCTAATATTGACTAGAATAAACACGAAAATAAATAAGGTTTTGGCTCGTTTCCAGTTCATTTATTCTAGCCTCCCATCTTCGTATGCACGCCATTCACCGTTATATTGTACATACCATTGTGGTTTAAATTCGCTATTGCGTTGAATTTCAATATCACTTTTATCTGGTTTTTCTTCCATTCTGTAACCAATCGTCATGTTCGTCACATCTTCAAAGTTAATTTCTGGGTTGTTGGCCAACTCTGAACGTACCGTTTCAGCACCAGGCAATTTCGTTTCGTCTCCGCCACTGTCAATTGTGACATTGGCTTTAAGCAATGCACGTGCATAGCTGAAGACGCCTTTATCTCCCCAAGATACTTTGATATTGTTTAAATTTTCATCGTTAAATGTTGGACGACCGTTTAAGAACATTTGATAGGTAAGTTCCCCATTTTTATTATCTATATTGAATAAACGATAATCATCAGTAAAACCACCGTGGTTATTAATATAGTCATAGGTACTTGGTATACTATCTTGCATGTTAGTTGAACGGTTTTCATCTTCTGAGAGGTTAGTATAACGATACTTTTCAGTTTCATCATTATAATTCGCCACACCTGTATTATTGTTATAGGTTGCAGTACTGCTCTTCGTACTACGTACAACGACAGAATCATTGAATAATATAGAGTTCATCGTATCAACACTGATGCGGTTGTAAATCGTATGATATGATTTCATCGCTTCTGGTGCTTTTGGTGCAAAGATATGTGTCGCTCTATCAATCGTATCTTTATTCGTTATGATTTCTGAGTATGGCTGCATTTTTTTATGTTGTGATTGCATCACTTTTTTTAAGTTATTTAATTTTGCGGAAGTGGTCATACGCACAACGTTATGTCTATCGCTACTAATCGCATAAAGTTTCACATTGCCATCTTTGTTATTGTCGATGATAAGTCGATCGAATTTAAAATTATTCGGAACTTTGGCATCGATATTCAGCGCTTGTCCTAAGTAGGTTGCTAATGGCATGTCATAGCTGAAATCAAGTACGAGAAACTCATCCGTTAAATCTGGAATGATTAAGTTGTGGTTGCTGTGCATTTGTTCAGCATGCAATACGCGATGGTTCTTTAATGGCTTTAATATGGTTTCGATATTTTGCTTTGTCGCTTCCATGCCTTCAGTCTGGTCACCTTTAGAGTGAACCACTTGATAGGGTGTAATGATTTGATCCATACCTTGATTCAACGGTTTGCCAATTGAATTGGGCTCATAATCTTTGCTGTTGCTACCTTGGTTATCTACATTGGCTAAATCAGGTGAGAAATTCCAAGTCATATAGGTTAACACGACGCTCATTAAGACAAGAAGGATGAGGATAATCGATTTAATTAATTCTTTACTCCGCATCCCAATCACCATCTTCTAGAACTTCACAAGGAAGTGTAATAAAGATTGACGTGCCTTGTCCTTCTACGCTGTTTGCCCATATACGACCGTTGTGTGCTTCAACGATTTCTTTAGAAATGGCTAAGCCTAAACCTGTACCACCCATTTTACGTGTACGTGCTTTATCTACACGATAGAAGCGGTCAAATATTTTATCTACTTTATTAATTGGAATACCAATCCCATTATCTTTCACACGAATGGTCATACGATTATATAACGTATTCTGTTTCACGTGAAACTCGACACGTTTATCGCCACGAGAGTATTTCATCGCGTTCGTTATGACGTTGTCAAACACTTGGGTCATCTTATCTGGATCGATTTCCGTAAAGATGGTTTCGGTTGGTACTTCACGCACAAATGTCGTATCTTTTGCTGACATTTCATGGCGGTTAATGATTTTATTAATAAACATATTAAAGTCGACAATTTCTTTGGTAATTTGCTCTGATTCATTGTCCATTTTAGATAATTGTAATAGGTCATTAACAAGACGAATCATACGTTCTGTTTCTTCACGTGTAACGGATAGGAATTGTGGTGCTAATTCGCCATCTTTCCAAGCACCACTTTCGAGTGCCTCGATATAACTGTTCATGGAAGTCAGTGGCGTACGTAATTCGTGTGACACGTTCGCAACGAATTCACGACGTTCGCGTTCTACTTGTTGTTGTTCTGTTACATCATGTAGCACGGCAATGTAACCTGTCACAAAACCAGTTTCTTGTACAATCGTACTAAAGTTAACCCGGGCAATAATACCTTCATTTTCATTAATATCTAATAAGAAGCTATCATTATTTTCTTGAATTTCATCTAATGAGAAATCTTCTTCGAGTTTAAGCACTTTAAGCATGTGGTCACCGATAATGTCTTCTTTCATTGTGCCCATCATAGTGAGTGCCATGTCATTGACAATGCGCACACGGCCACGACGGTCGGTTGCAATGATACCGTCACTCATATGTGTGATAACGGAATCGAGACGGCGTTTCTCACTTTCGGTATTCGCTTGTGCTTCTTGAACACGTTTGGACAGATTGTTAAAGGCGAGTGCGAGCTCACCGATTTCATCGTTACCATAGATTTTCACACGTTGTGTATAGTTACCTTTAGACATTTCAACGGTTTGGTTCCGCATGTCTGTAATCGGCTTTGTAATGGTACGCGCAATAAAGAAACCAAGTATCACGGTAATCAATAGTGATATCCCTGTACCAACGATAAAGATTTGATTGATATTGCTCAATTGGTTATACACATCATTGATGTCCGCTTCAATATAGACATCACCAATTGTGCCATCGTTTGATGTTTTCACAGGCAGGTTGTATACCCACACACGTTGTTTACCATTACCGTAGTCTTTTAATACGGTATGGCTATTGATTTCACCGAGTGACAGCGCCTTTTGAATGGAATTGTCATTCGCTTTTTGATTAATTAGACTACGCGTAGACTGCTTCGAAGTAGCCATGATAATCTGATCTTTATCTATAAAGCGGATTTCTTCTATTTCTTGTCTATTCGCATACTCATTAAGTAAGTTCTGAACTTCTTTTTGAGCATTAATTGCATTATCTTCGTCATAGACTTTTTCTATATTAATTTCAATTTGTTTCGCGTATTGCGAAATATTATTTTTAAATGTTTGTGTTAATTCTTTTTCTAGACTATTCGTAAAATATAAACCGATAATTTGCATACCGATTATAATGAGTAATACATAGACAATAACCAATTTCGTGTGTAAGGACTGAAAATGTTTAAGCCATTTCATTAATATGTGCCTCTATTCATGTTGTTGGAGGAAATATCCAACACCACGACGTGTCACAATATATTCTGGATGAGATGGATCATCCTCGATTTTTTCACGTAAACGACGAATTGTTACGTCTACTGTACGTACATCACCAAAATAGTCATAACCCCAAACAGTTTGTAATAAATGTTCACGTGTCATTACTTGTCCCATATGTTTAGATAAGTAATGGAATAATTCAAATTCACGGTGTGTTAATTCGATATCATCGCCACGTTTTTTAATAGAGTATGCATCTGGATAGATGACGATATCTTTAATTGTAATTTCATTGGACGCATCATTAACTTCTTGTGCAGGTTGTGAATAATGACGACGTAAGTTGGCTTTAACACGCGCGATTAATTCACGTGTGCTAAATGGTTTCGTCACATAGTCATCTGCACCTAGCTCAAGACCTAATACTTTATCAATTTCTGAGTCTTTCGCTGTTAACATGATAATTGGCATTTCGTATTTTTTACGTACTTCACGACAAACTTCCATGCCGTCGCGACCAGGTAACATAATGTCTAATAACACGATGTCTGGTTCTTCATCATAGATTAAATCGACTGCATCGTTACCATCATAGGCACAAAATACTTCGTAGCCTTCTTTTTTCAAATTAAATTCTAAAATATCAGCAATTGGTTTTTCATCATCGACTACAACAACTTTTCTAGCCATATTTATAAACCTCATTTCTATATTGTAGTACATTTACATTAAATTCTACGCATTTCCCTATAATACAATTTACCATTTATGGCGCGCTAATTCTATTTTTCCAAATAAAAATTTAAAATTGTATATTGTAAAATTATAACATTATCCCGATTAAATGGGTATTCATCGGGTCATCATAGGTATTACTAGTTTAAACAATCATCCTGTATCATTCGAATTTATTGCTTATAACACAAATAAGGGAGCGCACGCGTCACCTAATATGCATTAGATGACGTATGCTCCTCCCTCTGTGGTGTTTTATATTTATCTAAAACTGTATCATTACGTTATTTATCACGTGCGTGTCGACGCAATGCTTGTTTCAATGTTGAAAAGCATCATTGTCATAGCTTACTGATCACTGTAACGGATGCTTAGACACTTTTCTGTTTCTTAACGAATAATGAAAGTATAAAACCAATCACTGTTAATGCAGTGATAAAGAAAAAGGTAAACTGTACGCCATGAGAAAGTATGATTTCTTGGCTTACATTCGGATTAGCAGCGCCAAATGATTTCATTGCTGTTGTATAAAGTGTAATGGCGATAGCTGTACCTGCTGAACCACCGACTTGTATTAATGTCGTAATGGTCGCTGAGCCATCTGCGTATAAATCGTGTGGTAGTTGATTTAAAGCGTTCGTTTGTGCTGGCATCATCACCATTGTGATACCAAAGAAGAGTACCATAAACGTAAGAATAATGGCCCAAACTGGTGTGGATGCAGAAATAATAAGTGCAAACGTGATTGCAGCGATAAACATTAATAAATACCCGATGATGCCGAAGTGTCTCGCACCAAAGCGGTCAAACAATGAACCGACGATCGGAGACAATACTAAATTGACTGCGTTACCAGGTAATAACGTTAAACCAGCAATCACTGAACTAAATAGTAAGGCGCCTTTTAAATATAAGGGTAATAAGATGCCTGTTGATAAAATACATAAGATCGTAATAAATACCATAGCTGCCCCAAGGACGAACATAGGATATTTAAAGACATTTAAGTTAAGCATTGGTGAGTCAATTTTAAATTGACGTACAACAAAGATGATTAAGGCTAGGATACCGATGACTAATGGTAGCCAAACGATAACATTTGTGAAGGCCGCTTCTGCCATTGAACTTAATGCGAAGATTAATCCAGCAAATCCAATCGTTGATAAACAAATGGATAGGATATCGATTTTAGGCTTCGAAATCTCTCCTACATTCTCAGTATTTGTAAAAGCTAAACCTAAGACGACTAAATATAACACTGCACTGATCCAGAAGATGTAGTGCCAACTAGATGCGGAAATAATGACACCTGAAAGTGTGGGGCCGAGTGCTGGTCCTGCTGTAATAACCAGTCCCATGATGCCCATAACCGCACCACGTTTTTCAATTGGGAAGATAAGCATCAAAACCGTAACCATAATAGGTAATAAAATACCTGTCCCTAACGCTTGAATCAAGCGTCCCAATAATAGTAAATCGAAGTTAGGTGCAAGCGCGCCAATAACTACGCCTAATAATGATAATAAAATACCTGAAACAATTAGTGTTTTTGTGCTAAACCCTTTAATAAGGTACGATGACGCTGGTACTAAACAAGCCATGACGAGTAAGTACCCTGTCGTTAACCATTGCACCGTTGCCGCTGATACTTTAAAGTCAGCCATAATATCGGTTAATGCCATATTGAGTGCTGTTTCACTGAACAGTCCCATAAATCCACCAATCATTAAGACCAGTGCAAACATTTTCGGGCTTTTTACGTTTACTTGTGTTGCCATTTGATATACTCCTTTTTGATGGTAAATGAAGTATAAGTATAAATGAGAGTGTTAAGTATGGATGAGACAAATCAACTACTGTTTCCATAATCATCGATTGCTTTCTTCTACTTAATTCATCTACATAAGTTATGACTTATTCCTATATTTCCATTGAATTTTTATTATGCTAAGAATGATGCATGCTATATAGAAGATGTTTGATGTTACTCAAGATCCCTTTGTAAAGAAACTTTATGCCACATACCCCTGAATTCAAGCCATCTTTAAGTAACATTGTTTCATCATTATGCGACAATCTTCTATATAAATGCTCTAGCTATTTATGTAGTCGAAAAGACTGACCAACTTACTATAGCAAAATTTCGCCATTATTGTCAACCTAGTTGACAATAATGAATTGCAAAAAAAATTAGAGTATGTAACGTTGTGTTTATCGTTTTATATACTCTAATTATTCATCTGGCTTATCATTTTCTAATTGCCAGTCTGCTTGTAACAATTGCTCTAAATGTGCAACTTCTGACGCACCGATCACTTGACCAATATGTTCAATGATGTGTTGTTTGTTTTTAATATATTTCTCATAACACATGATACCAAATTCCGTTAAGGTTACACGTTTTTCTTTCTTATTATTTGGCACACTTTCAATTTGAACAACTTGTTTCTGTTCTAATTGTTTCACTGCTTTATGGATTGCCTGACGCGTTAAATTGATCTTATGCGTGAGTTCTGCAAAAGTAGGCTGATCATATTTAATGATCATAATTAAATACCATTCAGAACTACCTAAATGAACCTGAGGTAATTGTTGTGCCGTCATATATTCTACTTTTTGTCTTAAGTCATGGTGTCGATCACTGATGAGGTTAATCAAATCTGTTTCTTCTATATGCTTATGATTTGTCATTTATTTACTCCTCATTTTAAATTTCACTTCATTGTAAAAAAGCTTATTCATTCATTAAATAGATTCCGACCAAAACATACGATAAAGTATTGCTCATCCACCATATTACAATATGATATAAAAAATTATCTAGCAAAACTTATACATTTCTATATTTACGCATAAAAAAACCCATCCTATTGGATGGGTTTATACGGTCTCGACGGGAATCGAACCCGCGATCTCCTGCGTGACAGGCAGGCGTGTTAACCGCTACACTACGAGACCTAAAAAATGGTGACTCCTACGGGACTCGAACCCGTGTTACCGCCGTGAAAGGGCGGTGTCTTAACCGCTTGACCAAGGAGCCTGTCTTAAGCACAAAATAAATTATATCAACTCTTATACCGGATGACAAGCTATTTTTTTAATTTTATTAGTATAATTTTCTATATTAATTGTATAAAGTTCAAATACGGTGCTAAAACGCTTAAAAAGTCTGTCATATTAGTATGGCAGCACATTCATTTTTATCATTTCAGTCGCTAAAATATGAGAAATTGATAATTTTTTAAAAACTATTAAAATTTAAATCTTTTTTGTTTTCAATACTTTTTGATAAACTAGTTAAATAAAATATGAGGAGGGCTTATGATTGGCTAAGGTATTATTTATTAATTCAGGATCCATTGGACATCTTAATCCTACGATTGCCGTGTGTAAAGAACTTGTGGCGCGTGGTGAAGAGGTGGTTTACTACATTGGAGATCAATATCAAGATAAGCTAAAAGATACGGGTGTTGAAATACGTACACTACCAACAGATGAGATTATACAACGCTTTACAGCATACGGCTCTGGCAATTTATTCCACGTCGTCAACGGCTTATTGAATACTGCGGATGTAATACTTCCAAAGATTTTGGAAGATACGAAAAATGAACATTATGATTATTTAATTTCTGACTCCATGTTTAGTTTTGGTAACTTAATTGCGCAAAAATTACATATTCCTACCATTTCGTCGATTACGTCTTTTGCACATACTGCAGAAACGTTTGAAGTGGCACTCAACTATAATGCACAGGCGTTATCAGAAACAGAAATGAATGACGTAGAAGACACTTTTAATCATTTACAACAGCATATTCAAACAACTTATGGCGTCGAGGTTAACTCACGTTATGAAACAATGAATAATCCGGGCGATTTCAATATTGCTTATATCTTGGAAAAATTCCAAATAAATCCTGAATTATTTGATTCAGCACATTATCGTTTTGTTGGACCATCTGTGATGCAACCACAGTCAACGGATTTTATGAGTCAAGTTGATCAAAGCCGACCAATAGTTTACGTTTCCCTTGGCACGGTATTTAATCAAAATATTGGTTTCTTTAATCAATGTTTTGCCGCGTTAAAAGATCTTGATGTATCTGTCATCGTATCGATTGGTGAAGCAAATAACCCGGCTGACTTTGATACAGTCCCTGATAATGTATTATTGAAATCCTATGTACCTCAGACAGAACTATTACAGCATACAGCACTTTTCTTAACACATGCTGGAATGAATAGTACAAATGAAGCATTATTAATGGATGTGCCTTTATTGGCTTTTCCACAAAATGCGGACCAACCGCTCGTTGCGCAACAAATTGAAAATATCAACGTAGGTCAACAACTGAATTCTGAAACTGTCACAACCGAAGATTTGAAAGCAAAAGTTGTGGAAATGTTACAGAATCGCGCAACTTATCAAGCACAGATTAAAAAAATCAAGCAAACACAAGCCTTGGATCAACCTGGTTACGTAACGGCAGTTGATCAAATCCTCACTTTTCGCGATCATCACATAAATCATTAATATAGATAAACAAAAAACCTTGTAGAAGTACCATCCACTCATTGTGTGATGACATCTACAAGGTTTTTATAATATCTAATCTACAATCTTACCATAGTGATTTTAATAGGTTTGTTTGATTACGGTCTGGACCTACTGAGAAGATTGAAATCTTCACGTCACATAATTCAGAAATACGTTCTAAGTATCTACGCGCATTATTAGGTAATTCTTCTAATGAACGACAACCTGTCACATCTTCTGTCCAACCTGGTAATGTTTCAAAAATTGGCTTACAACGTTGTAAGTCTTTCAAGTTAGCTGGGTATTCCGTAATTTCTTTACCGTCTAACTCATAAGCAGTACAGATTTTAACTTCTTTAAGGCCTGTTAATACATCAATTGAGTTAATAGATAAATCTGTAATACCACTTGCACGACGAGAATGACGTAATACAACTGAGTCGAACCAACCTACACGACGTGGACGTCCTGTTGTTGTACCGTATTCACGACCTACTTCACGGATGTGGTGCCCATCTTCGTCAAATAGTTCTGTTGGGAATGGACCATCGCCGACACGTGATGTATAGGCTTTACACACACCGATAACTTTAGAGACGAATGTTGGACCTACACCGCCACCGACAGTCACATTACCTGCAACTGGGTTACTTGATGTAACGAATGGATATGTACCATGGTCGATATCTAACATCACACCTTGTGCGCCTTCGAATAATACTTTTTCGTCAGCTACAAAGGCATCATCTAAAACTTTTGCAGTATCTGTCACGAATGGTGCTAAACGTTGACCAGCTGCATAATATGTTTCAAAGATTTCTTCAAATGTTGGACATGCTTTGCCAAACATCCCTTCGAAGTATGCACCTTTGTATTCTATATTATCTTTTAATAATTTTTCAAATGTTTCTTTATCTAATAAATCTGCGACACGGATACCAATACGTTGTGCTTTATCTACATAAGCTGGACCGATACCTTTTTTCGTTGTACCGATTTTATTATCTCCGCGACGTTCTTCTTCATATTCATCTTGTTTAATATGATAAGGTAAAATAACTTGCGCACGGTTTGAAATGCGTAAATTATCCGTTGAAATACCTCTTTCGTTTAGCGCGTCTAATTCTTTTAATAGTGCTACTGGATCGACAACGACACCATTACCAATAACTGCTAATTTTTCTTTATAGAAAATACCAGATGGTACTAAGTGTAATTTATATGTTTCTCCACCAAATTTAATTGTGTGGCCTGCATTGTTACCGCCTGAAAAACGTGCAATAACATCTGCTTGTTCTGCTAAGAAATCTGTAATTTTACCTTTACCTTCGTCTCCCCATTGTGTCCCAACGACTACTATTGATGACATATGAGCACCTCCAAGTTTTCTCGATTAACCATTACGTATTTTACCAATACACCAACCATATTGCAAACCAAAAATCGAACATTAATTTATTTATATTTTGAAAATTTTGATGGTGTTCAAAGTGGAAAGAGATACAGTTTAAATCCAGTCACACCAAGTATTAAGACCATTTTTTACATTTATAAGGACACATACTTACTGCGAATACACGGCAATAAACACAAACAAAAACCGTACAATGAAATACGTATTTGTATTATTGTACGGAAATTAACAAGAAAATTATTTTTTTACCTTATCCAAAATCAGCATGTGCATAATCTATATCTGTAAATTTATTATATTGTTTCATAAAGTGTAACTTAACGGTGCCTGTAGGACCGTTACGTTGTTTCGCAATAATGATTTCAATTTCACCATTATCGTCATTCGTTTGTGGTTCGTAATTTGAATCATCATCGTCGTCTTCATCTTCGCCACGATTGTAATAATCATCACGATATAAGAAGGCTACGATATCGGCATCTTGCTCGATAGAACCCGACTCACGTATATCACTCATCATCGGACGTTTATCCTGACGTTGTTCTACACCACGAGATAACTGACTCAATGCAATCACAGGACATTCTAATTCTCTGGCAATCGCCTTTAAAGTACGTGATATTTCTGATACTTCTTGTTGTCGATTGTCAGAAAAACGAGAACCACTACCTGAAATTAACTGTAAGTAGTCAATAACAATCATGTCTAAGCCATGTTCTTGTTTCAAGCGACGACACTTTGAACGAATATCTGTGATACGAATCCCAGGTGTATCATCAATAAATATCTTTGTACGTGATAATTTACCTACAGCAATTGTGAAACGATTCCAGTCTTCCTCAGTCATCATACCTGTTCTTAAGCGGTTCGAATCCACATTGCCCGAGCTACAAATCATACGTGTTGCTAACTGATCTGCGCCCATCTCTAAAGAAAAGATCCCTACAGAAAAATGATCTTCATGTGTTGCCACTTTTTGTGCAACATTAAGTGCGAAGGCAGTCTTACCTACCGAAGGACGTGCTGCTAAGATAATTAAATCGTTACGGTTAAAACCCGCTGTCATTTGGTCTAAATCGCGATACCCTGTTGGAATACCTGGCGTTTGACCACTGTTCTGATCTAATAGTTCTGCATTTTCATAAACATCACCTAAGACATCTCGAATGTCTTTAAATCCATCACTTTCACGTGTGGATGATAGTTCTAATATACGACGTTCAGCATCGTTAAGTATCGTATCTAGTTCCAGTTCATCATTATAGCCATCGTTCGCAATACTATCCGCAGTTTGAATTAATTTACGCTTCGTGGCGTGTTTAAACACAATTTCCGTATAATATTGAATATTACGTGTGGTCGGCACATTACTTGATAATTCTGCAAGATATTGAGGACCGCCCGCTTCATTCAATCGTCCTTCTTGGGATAACTGATCCATAATGGTAACGACATCGATATCTTTATTATCTTCATTGAGGTTCATCATTGCTCTGAAAATGTGCTGGTGTGCCCCTCTATAAAAGGACTCAGGAAGTAATACTTCCTGAGTAGTGTTGATTAATTCTGGATCTATGATAATGGCACCTAAGACAGATTGTTCAGCCTCGTTACTGTGTGGCATTTGATTTTGTTCGTACATTCCATCCATTCCATCCATTGCGCTTACACCTCATATCTCAATCCGTTATTATTGTTCAACTGTGTGTACACGAATTGTACCTTCAACTTCTTTGTCTAATTTAACTGGTACGTTAGTGTAACCTAATGCATGGATACCATTTGGTAAGTCCATTTTACGTTTATCAATCTTAATGTCATGTTGTTGTTGTAATGCTTGTGTGATTTGTTTGGTACTTACTGAACCAAATAATTTACCGCCTTCACCTGTTTTAGCAGATACTTCGACTTCAATCTCACTTAATTGTTCTTTTAATTTTTTAGCATCTTCAATTTCTTGTTGACGTTCTGCTTCAGCAGCTTTATTTTTTTGTTCTAATTGTTTTAAGTTACCTGGCGTTGCTTCAACTGCCATGTTTTTCTTCAATAAGAAGTTATTTGCGTAACCAACTGGTACGTCTTTAACTTCGCCTTTTTTACCTTTACCTTTAACATCTTGTGTGAATATTACTTTCATGAATTTTCACTCCTACTCATTTGTTCTGTTATAGCTTGTTGTAATTTTTCAATTGCTTCATCAACAGTCACATCTTTTAATTGTGTGGCTGCGTTCGTTAAATGACCTCCACCACCAAGTGCTTCCATTGTTAACTGAACATTGACTGCACCAAGTGAACGCGCAGACATACCTACGACATTGTCTTCTCTTCTTGCAACTACATAAGAAGCTTCTACACCATCTAAACTTAACAGTTCATCGGCAGCTTGTGCAACTGTAACAGGATGGTAGATTTTCTCATCTGAACCATGTGCAATGGCAACACCATTATCTTGTAGTTTCACTGTTTGGATCAATTCAGTACGATTAATATACGTATCAAGGTCATCTTTTAAGAAATGCTGCGTCAAGATTGTATCGGCACCATGTGCACGTAAATAACTTGCCGCATCAAATGTTCTAGAGCCAGTACGCAATGTGAAGTTACGTGTATCTACAATGATGCCGGCAAACATGACCGTTGATTCTAAACGTGTCAGACGTTGTTCTGTTGGTTGATACTCGAGTAATTCTGTAACGAGTTCTGCTGTTGAACTTGCATAAGGTTCCATATATACAAGTAATGGACTCGAAATGAAACTTTCACCACGTCTATGATGGTCAATGACTACTTTACGATTGGCTTTATTCAAAATATTTTCATCGATGACCATTTCTGGTTTGTGCGTATCTACAACGACAAGCGTTGTCTTGGAAGTCATAATGTCCCATGCTTCATCTGAAGTGATGAAACGATCTTTAAGTTCTGGTTTTTCATTTACCGCATCCATAACACGTCGTAACGTCGGATCGATATCAGATTCATTTAAAACAATATAGGCATCTAGATTATTCATCATCGCAAAACGAGATACACCAATTGCTGCACCAATTGCGTCTAAATCAGGACGCTTGTGCCCCATGATAATCACTTTGTCGCCTTCCATTAAGATATCTTTAAGTGCATGTGAGATAACACGCGCTCTTACACGTGTACGTTTTTCCATTGGGTCAGTCTTACCACCATAGAAACGTACATTACCGTTCACGTGTTTAATTGCAACTTGGTCGCCACCACGACCGAGTGCTAAATCTAGGCCAGATTGAGAAAGTTCTCCAAGATCAATTAGATTTTCAGAACCTTCACCCACACCAATACTTAATGTTAATTGCGCGCGATAACCTACGCTCTTTTCACGTAATTGGCTTAAAATACTAAAGTTAGTTGCTTCAATTTCGTTTAAAATATTTTGGTTTAAATATGCCACGAATTGATCCGAACTATAGCGTTTAAAGTAAATATTATGTTCTGTTGCCCATCTACTGATGACGCGCGTAACCATTGAGTTGATTTCTGATTTTTGCGTATCATTCATATTTTGGGTAATTTCATCATAATTATCCAAGAATAATGTCGCTATAATTGGTTTAGATGATTCATATAATTCATTTGTATAGAATTCTTTTGTAATGTCGAAGAAATAAAGCACGTGTTCTTTTTCTGAATAACGCACACGATAGTGGTATTCATTTTCATTAATTTCTATTTCTTGTGTTTTTTCTAATTGTTTTAAGATATTAGGATATACTTCGTTGACTGGGTCGGAAATTACATTACGATTTAAACGTTCCGACATAAATCTATTCATCCACTCTATGTTTTCATTTTCATCTAAGATAATCATTCCGATAGGTAGATTTTTAATTGCGATATTACTACCTTCAGAGATATGACCACTTAAATTGTCCACATAGCTGTCTAATTTTTGTAAAGCTTGTCTTACCATAAATGCTGTCCCTATAATAATAATCACTAATACAATCGTCGCTATACCTGCTACGAGTTGGTTAAAAACAAACCAAACTACAACCAGCGCAATTGCGGTGAGCGTCATAATTACAAATGGTAAAATCAACGCTTTTTTAGTGGATTGACGGTTCATTCTTCCACCTCAAATCATTTTTTAATGATACTTTTTAAGTTAAAACATAAATCGATTACACCCAGGAGACTTACAATATGTGTTAATGGCATTAAAATTGTCCCTATAACCATTAGTAACACAGTAAGTACGAGTGGCATTGATTTTGCTTTGCCGAAAAAGTGAATAACACTTAACCCCTGAATATACATACATAATGATAACACAATTTCAAAGTTTAAAACGATACTTTGGAAAGTACCAGCTTGGCTTGCAAACATAACACAAATCAAGACAATAATATATATCCATAATAATGAACGGCTCATCTGCCAAGCATATAATGGTTTAAATATTGGTGTAGCGATTTTGAATTTACGTAAAATTGGAAAAGTAATAATTAAATTGATTAAAATAAGTAGAAAAACTGCAATGATTACCATACTTGGTAACTGAACTGCCAATTGACGGAATCCCTCTTCGAGCATTTGTTTATACTCGTTACCAACTGAAGCACCTGAAATAACCTGATGCATTTGATCTTTTATTGGGTTCATTAAAACTGTCGCGCTTGGTATCTTATCAAACGTTTGCAGTCCCATAAATGCAATTAATGAAATCATACTAATATATGTAGTCGTTATATATAGTATACGTTCTTTAGATGTTCTTTCTTTTAATAATTGGCCAACAACGAAACTCGTAATGAGCACGAGGACCATGATACTTAATACAAATATATTACCCAGTAAAGTTGTTAATACAACCGTTACGACAGCTGTCAATCCGAATGATTCAATTGATTTATGCCATAAGATAATGCCCGGAATTGTCGCAAACGCGCTCAATACAAGACCAAGCGGTGGTAATATATGCAAAGCCAAAGCGACTACGATTAGCGTTAGAATACTAAGCACAGTTGCTTTAGGATATATTTTAGAAAACAAATTCGCCACTCCCATACTATTTTTGACTATACCCTTTATTTTAACCTCTTTAAAACTTTTATACAATTATTGGCAACCCATTTTATATAGAAGTTCTATTCAGAAAATACACCTTCACTATAATCCTTAGAAATCATTGTTATATATCAATCGCTTCTTCACTAACAACAACTTATTTATATTTCACACAAAAATAGGATGTAACCAACTTGTTTCTCACCTCTATTTAGTAGTAAGAAGACAACCGGCACATCCCAAAAATTAAATCTATTTAGTTAGTTCATTTACGTTTGATTTTATAGACTTTTAAAAAGTGATATAGATTCGGCGCCCAATCATTGAAGTTAAGTAAAAATCCATCATGTCCTACATTGTCAGGAACGAAAAAGTGTTTATGAAATTTAAAGCGCTCGCCGACTGCTCGAACAAGGTCATCAGGATAAAGTAAGTCATCGGTAAAGCCCATTGTCATAACCTTCGTATCTAAATTACGGAATACTTCATCCACATCATCACGTCCTCTATCGACATCATGACTATCCAAGACATCCAGCAGTGTTAAATAACATGCATAATCAAAATGATTCATAAACTTATCACCTTGATGTTTTTGATAGGCGACAACTTGATCTGGTGAAAAGCGTTTATCATAACTTTTAGATGATCGATAAGTTAAGAAACCCAATTGTCTAGCGATACTCATACCATTTTTAGGATCTAAATGAATGGCTTGCCTCGCTATCTCGTTAAACGCTCGACTGTAGGATGATGTTTTATCCGTTGCAGCAAGTATAACGGCTTTATCGACATTAAATTTGCGATTATATAATAATTCAATCGCTTGCATGCCTCCTAAAGAACCACCAATGAGAATATTAATGTGTTCAAATCCTAACGTTTCTATGCCTATTTCAATTGCACGTACAATGTCTCTTAACGTGAGCGTTTGAGGGAAATCTGCATCTGTTAATGCCGAACTTGAACCATACGGACTACCAATTACATTAAAAGTTAAAAACTGATAATCATTGATAGGCATATAGCCCCCATCAATGATACCTCTCCACCATCCTGGTTGATCATTTGTCCCATATGTTAAATGGTTACCTGTCAAAGCGTGACAGACAACAACTAAAGGTTGTCCTTTCAACCCCACATGTTCATAGCGTAGTTTCAAATTAGATATGAGTTCTCCAGATTCTGTTGTAAAAGGCCCTAATTCTAAAGTATCTACCGTATAATTCGTCATGATTTCCCTCCTACTTAATAAAAAACTTCTCACTCATATAAAATAAGTAAGAAGTTATAATTACTTATCATTCGAGTGTATCGTTGGTTTTAGCACCGTACTACACAGCCGGTTGCTGAAGCATCACTGGGCCAAGTCCCTCAGCTTCTCGAAATAAGATTTGATTTTAATTGTATAAAACGAAAGTATGACAGACTAAAAATCGGAAATATCATAATTTTCTAATTATTCTAATTCTAACGGATATCCTGTGTTTCATCAATGATATTCTTTAAAAAACCCATCTCAACAATGCCATAATAATAATCCCACTTAGAATCGTTATCGTTAAACTCCTTGAAACGATGGCAATTACAATCGTAGGTATCATCGTTATCAAAAATGCCATATTGATTGTGTATCCCATTACACCATCTTGTTGGACCAAGACACCATCAATAATCAACGCTGTAAACAATGTAATTGGGATAAAGGAGAGCCATTTGACTACACGTTCAGATAAATGAACTTTAGAAATCATCACAAACGGTATAATTCGAGTCAACCACGTCACAATTCCGCATAAAATAATAATCGTTAACATATGTATCGTTGTCGTCATCGTTCCATCACCACCCCAAGTGCTGCCGTTATTGTAGAAGCTAAAATAATTGCTAAATATGATGGCATAAATAAACTTAATCCCAACATCATCACAATGACACAAATAATCAGAACTAAGTAAATCTTAACTTTTGAGCGCCTGATTGATTCAAATTGGGAGACGGCAAGAAAAATAAACATAGCCGTTATTGCAAAGTCTAAGCCTAATGCGTCTGGGTCATGGATGTACTTACCAAATAAAGCACCAATAATACATGCAATCGTCCAAAAAACATAAGCTGTTATATTCAAACCGTGTAGCCATCGATCATTAATTTTTTCGCCTTTTAGATGTGGTGTCACTGCAACCCCAAATGTTTCATCTGTTACCAGTGTTGCCAACCCAATTCTATTTAGTAAACTATAATCCTTATAGCTTGGCGCGAGTGTCATACTTAATAAGAACATCCTAGAATTGACGATGAACGCAGTTAATACAATTGCGGATATAGGTGTACCTGCAATAACAAGCGCGCAAATTATAAATTGTGCTGCGCCTGCGTATACAAGCAAACACAGTAAAATAATTTCCAACAAGCTAAATCCTGAAGCAACTGCAACAATTCCAAAAGATAAACCCACGCCTGCGTATCCTAACAAGGTAGGAATACACGCTTTGACACCTTGTTTAAATGTTACATGCGCTTCATTTTCCATACACACCCACCCTCTCATGGCACTTCAAAAATAATATATCAATTCTAATACAACTCATTCTAAATGCGCAATATCTTTAGACATCCGTTTGTGTGAGGTTAGACTAACGATTGTCTTAAAAAGCTTAAACACACGTTGTTTATATTTCTCTGAATTTTTAGAAATAATTAAGACATACCTCTAAAATATATCTGAATTCCGCCTAATCATATTTGCTATTTTATACTTTTTACACCTCCCCTACCCTTTCGATAGTGCACAAAAAACGCATAGGACCTATTGTCGCTACGCGTTTTTAGCATTACTTTCAGTTTTTTATTTAGTCGGACGGATGACTGTTTTACCACCCATAAATGGAACTAACACTTCTGGAATTGTAACTGAGCCATCTTCATTTTGATAGTTCTCAACGATAGCTGCAAAGGTACGACCTACAGCTAACCCGCTACCATTTAAAGTATGCGCTAATTCTGGTTTCGCATTTTTATCGCGTTTGAAGCGAATGTTTGAACGACGTGCTTGGAAATCTGTAATATTTGAACAAGAGCTGATTTCTTTATAATCATTATAGCTTGGTAACCAAACTTCTAAATCATATGTTTTACTTGAACCAAAACCAATATCTCCTGTACACAAGATAACACGGCGATATGGTAAACCAAGTTCTTCTAAAATCGCTTCTGCATGATGAGTCATGTCTTCAAGTGCTTGCCAAGAATCTTCAGGTTTTTCAATACGTACCATTTCAACTTTATCAAATTGGTGTAAGCGAATAAGTCCTCGTGTATCACGACCAGCAGATCCAGCCTCACTACGATAACAAGCTGATTGAGCTGTAAATTTAGCTGGTAATACGTCAGGTGCAATGATTTCATTGCGGTAATAATTCGTTAATGGCACTTCTGCAGTTGGAATGGTATAAAGGCCTTCTTTTTCTACTTTAAATAAGTCTTCTTCAAATTTAGGAAGTTGACCTGTACCATACATAGAATCGGCATTAACTAATTGTGGTACCATCATTTCCGTATAGCCATGTTGTGTCGTATGTTTCGTAATCATGTAGTTCATTAACGCTCTCTCTAATTGTGCACCGTCACCTGTCAAGAATACGAATCTCGCACCAGAGACTTTAGCTGCTCTTTCAAAATCAACCATCTCTAACTCTTCTACTAAATCCCAGTGTGCTTTATCTTCAAATTCAAAAGTTCTAGGTGTACCCCAACGTTTAACTTCTATATTATCTTCATCCGTAGCACCTTCTGGTACATCGTCGTGAATGATATTTGGAATACGAGACAATTTATCATTAAGGTCAACATCTACTTGATTTAAAGTATCATCTAGTACTTTAATTTCATCACCTAGGTTACGCATAGCTGCGATTGCATCGTCTGCATCTTCTTTATTACGTTTTTTCTGAGCAATTTCTCCACTTACTTTATTACGCTCTGCCTTCATTTCTTCGGCTTGACTGATAAGTTGACGACGTTGCTCATCTAGTTCTAATACTTCATCTACTACTTTTGAATCCATACCACGTTTTGCAACTTTTTCTTTAAGGAATTCTGGATCATTACGGAATAATTTGATATCTAACATGCTGCTCATCCTTTCAAATTTCAAAATTTATTGGATAATAACACAAAAAGACCACGTCCCTGTACAAGGGACGTGGTCTACGCGTTGCCACCCTATTTAACAGTCCAAAATTAGACTGCACTCTCACTAAATAACGGCTATAACCGATTGTTCTCATATAGTAGGTAGATTCATATTAAATATGATTACTTGTTCACACTAACCACAAGCTCTCTGAAATCAAAATTCAATATTACTTATCCTACGAACAATAGCATAATTAAGTTAATTTAAATATAGCAAATAACATCAGCTATTTCAAGGGTGACAACGTTTATGTCAATTAAAGTCCCTACATATAAGCAAGATCTTGTAAATATTGCGATACCGCTTCAATATCTTTATGGAACTGTCTATCTTCTGTAATTGATGGTACGATGTGACGTAATTCTTGATACTTTTCATATGTTTTCGGTGATAATTTATCAATATCTTTATATTCAACGGCTTGTAATGCAATAATCGTTTCAATTGCTAAGACACGTCTCGCATTTTCAATGATGTGATAGCCATGACGAGAGGCAATTGTTCCCATCGAAACGTGATCCTCTTGATTAGCTGAAGATGGTATTGAGTCAACACTTGCTGGATGTGCGAGTGTTTTATTTTCTGATACTAGGCTCGCAGCAGCATACTGCATAATCATCGCACCACTCTGTAATCCTGGTTGTGGGCTTAAAAAGGCAGGCAATCCATTATTTAATTGCGGATTTACGAGTCGTTCTAGACGACGCTCTGAGACATTAGCCAATTCACTTACACCTAACTTTAAGAAATCTAATGCAAAGGCAATCGGTTGCCCATGGAAATTACCTCCAGAAATAACAAGCGTTTCATCGCCTTCATCAAATATTAATGGATTATCATTAGCAGCGTTCATTTCAAATTCTAATTTTTCTTTCACATAATTAAATACTTGAAAACTTGCGCCATGTATTTGTGGAATACAGCGTAATGTGTATGCATCTTGTACACGTATGTCACCTTGTGTAGTGGTTAACTCTGAGCCATCTAACCAATCTAACATTCTAGCTGCAACATCTATTTGTTCTTGAAAATTACGTGCTTTATGCACTTTTTCGTTATAAGCATCTGTAATGCCATTTAATGCTTGATGTGTTAGAGCTGCAATCCATTCTGCTTGGTAACCTAAGGCTTCCGCTTCAATATAATTAATCACACCTTGCGCAGTCATCGCTTGCGTGCCATTGATGAGTGCAAGCCCTTCTTTAGCTTGTAATTGTAATGGGTTACGATTTAATTGATTTAAGACATACCAGCTGTCAACTTCTTCACCTTTAAAAAATACATTGCCTTCACCAATTAAAGCTAATGCTAAATGAGATAATGGCGCTAAATCCCCTGATGCGCCTAAAGAGCCTTGCTGTGGAATCACTGGTACAATTCTGTGATTGATATAATAAACAAGTTGCTCTAATAACGCGACTGTCGTACCAGAATGACCTTTCAACAGAGTATTTAATCGTAAGACCATCATTACTAAAGCAACTTCTTCTGAAAATGGTTTCCCAACACCACAAGCATGTGATCGAATTAAATTTACTTGTAATTGATTGTATTCACCTTTATCAATTCGCACATCACTAAATAATCCAAATCCAGTTGTAATACCATAGATTGTTTCTTTGTTTTCTATAATGTGTTCCACCGTTTGTCTACTTTTCTTTACGCGTTCCAGTGCTTCTTGTGTTACTTCAACGGTATCTTCCTTATTTAAGAACATTTTAATATCATTGATTGTCAACATTTCACCATTAAGTTGTAATGTCATTTCCTCATCTCCTTGCTTATCTATTTTGTTCAATTAATTCGAGTATACGCTTACATTTTCACACGAACAATAGGATTGACCATATCCGTAATATGGTATTAAATTACTGATTTAATGGGATAAAGTCGTATCAAAATTATGTTTTCTAAAATTAATATTTTCTTTACGACTTTGCTATTGACTAATCTCGAAACCAGGTATAATATTTCTTATTGTATTTATAAATGAGCACATGAAAATAAGATATAAGTAACTTAAAAGAAAATGGTTTTAAAATTCTATAATATAGAGAATATAAGATAGCCAACTTTAACATTTATCATTTTAAGCAGATGCTTATCTTTTTCAAGTCAACGTATTAAATTAACGCTAAATGTTTAAAAGGAGGTTTCAAAATGGAAACTTTATCACAAGTAAGCATTCCAAAACGTAAAGATGAAACACATAAAGGTGATTATGGGAGAATTCTTTTAATTGGGGGCAATGCGAACTTAGGTGGTGCAATCATGCTTGCAGCTCGAGCGTGTGTTTATAGTGGTAGCGGATTAATCACTGTAGCTACACATCCAACAAATCATGCCGCTTTACATTCACGTTGTCCAGAGGCCATGGTGATTGATATTAACGATACTAAAATGTTAACAAAAATGATTGAGAACACGGATTGTATCTTGATCGGACCGGGACTCGGTTGTGATTTTAAAGGCAATAATGCCATCACTTTCCTATTACAAAATATTCAACCACATCAAAAATTAATTGTAGATGGGGATGCTATAACAATTTTTAGTAAATTGAAACCAGACATTCCTACGTGTAAGGTTATCTTTACGCCTCACCAAAAAGAGTGGGAACGTTTAAGTGGTATTCCTATAGAGGAACAAACGTATGAACGTAATCGTGAAGCCGCAGATCGCATTGGTGCAACCATTGTTTTAAAAAAGCACGGAACTGAAATCTATTTCAGAGGTAAAGACTACAAACTGCCAATAGGGACACCTGCAATGGCTACAGGTGGTATGGGTGATACTTTATCTGGTATGATTACAAGCTTTGTCGGCCAATTCAACGACACAGAAGAAGCCGTTACAAGTGCTACGTATACGCATAGTTATATTGGAGAACAGTTAGCAGAAAAAATGTATGTCGTGCCACCATCCAGACTAATCAGTGAAATACCTCATGCTATGAAAGCTTTAGAAAATTAAGCCAAAAAAGACCTACCTCATTGAGGTAGGTCTTTTTTATAATGACTATTATCGCATAAAATTACTCTTCTTCGTTATCTTCATTGTCCGCATTATCAATATCTTCATTCACACGGTCCATAAAGTCTTGTCGTACTTCTTGACGATCATCATCATCTGATACCTCACTATCTTCAACTTCTGTATGAATAGCGTTGCCTGGTGCATCGTCCTCTATCACAGCTTCACCTTGTTGTGAATCTTGTGCTATTTGTTCAGTTGCATCAGTATTTTCTGAATCGGAGGCAATTGCTTCAGTTTCTGTTTCAGCTTCATCTTCCTCATTTACTTTAGCTACTGTAGATACGAATTGATTTTCACCTAATTTAATCAATCTCACACCTTGTGCTGCACGGCCGTTTTGTGAAATATTCTCTACATCAATACGGATAATCACGCCAGAGTTTGTAACAACCATCAAGTCTTCTTCACCAGTCACTGATGTGATACAAACTACATTACCATTACGTTCTGTGATAGTCGCTGTTTTAATACCTTTACCACCACGGTTTGATAATCTGTAATCTTCAACTGGTGTACGTTTACCGTAACCATTTTCAGTCACGACGAGTATTTCATCATCGCTTTCGACTTTTGTAACATCTAAACCGACTACTTTATCGTCTTCTCTAAGTGTAATACCTTTCACACCGGCTGCGGTACGGCCAAGTGGACGTAAGGCAGTTTCAGGGAAGCGAATTAATGAAGCATGCGATGTACCGATTAGAATATCAGTTTCACCATCAGTTAAACGTACTGCAATCAATTCGTCATCCTGTTTGAAACTAATCGCAATTTTACCGTTTTTATTAATATGTGAGAAGTTACTTAGGGCAGAACGTTTCACTCTACCTTTTTGAGTAGCAAAGACTAAATAATCTTCTTCACTTTCTAAATCTTTAACAGCAATCATCGTACTAATCGATTCGTCATTGTCTAACTCAATTGCGTTAACTACTGGAATACCTTTAGACTGACGAGAAAGCTCTGGCACTTCGTAGCCTTTAAGTTTATAGACACGACCTTTATTCGTAAAGAATAGCACGTTGTCATGTGTACTTAACGTCACAAGTTGACTTACAAAGTCTTCTTCTAGCGTATTCATACCTTGAACACCACGACCACCACGGTGTTGTGCTCTATAAGTTGAAACTGGTAATCGTTTGATGTAGTTATTATGACTTAACGTAATCACAATTTGTTCTTCTGGAATTAGATCCTCATCTTCAATGTCATCTAAACCACCAATTTGGATTTCAGTCTTACGTTCATCACCATAACGCTCACGGACATCAATCAATTCATCACGAACAATTTGTAATAGTTTTTCTTCGTCTGCAAGGATAGATTTCAATTCTTCAATATAAGCAATTAGTTCATTATATTCAGCTTCAATCTTATCTCTTTCTAAACCAGTTAAACGTCTTAAACGCATATCTAAAATCGCTTGTGCTTGACGTTCAGATAATTTAAATTGTTCTTGTAAACTTGCCATGGCAATCTTATCGTTATCTGATTCACGTATAACTCTGATAATTTCATCAATATGATCAAGCGCAATTCTCAAACCTTCTAAGATATGTGCACGATCTAAGGCTTTTTTCAAATTATATTCGGTACGTCTTCTTACAACGACTTTTTGATGTTCTAAGTATTCAACTAAGGCATCTTTAAGTGAAATAAGTTTTGGTCTGCCATTAACTAAGGCAATCATGTTTACACCAAATGATGTTTGTAATGGTGTTTGTTTGTATAAGTTATTTAAGACAACACTCGCGTTGGCATCTTTACGGATATCGATTACTACACGGACACCTGTACGTAAACTTGTTTCATCTCGTAAGTCTGTGATACCATCTATTTTCTTATCACGCGCTAATTCAGCAATCTTTTCTATCATACGTGCTTTGTTAACTTGGTACGGTACTTCTGTAACAACAATACGTTGACGACCGCCACCACGTTCTTCTATTTCTGCACGAGAGCGCAATTGTATTGATCCACGACCTGTTTCAAATGCACGACGAATCCCACTCTTTCCAAGAATAATACCTGCAGTCGGGAAGTCTGGCCCTTGTATATCTTCCATCAATTCAGCAATGGTAATATCGGGATTATAACTTAAACTTAAAATACCGTTGATGACCTCTGTTAAATTATGTGGTGGAATATTTGTAGCCATACCAACAGCGATACCTGATGCACCATTAACTAATAAGTTAGGGAATCTAGCAGGTAAGACTGACGGCTCTCTTTCATTACCATCATAGTTATCGATAAAATCAATGGTATCTTTATTTAAATCTCTAAGTAATTCAAGTGTAATCTTAGACATACGTGCTTCTGTATAACGCATCGCAGCCGCACCATCGCCATCCATAGAACCAAAGTTACCTTGTCCATCAACTAAAGGATATCGATAGCTGAAGTCTTGTGCCATTCTAACCATTGCTTCATAAATTGATGAGTCACCATGTGGGTGATATTTACCCATTACGTCCCCAACAATACGCGCAGATTTCTTGTATGACTTGTCTGGTGTCATACCTTGTTCATGTAATCCATACAATATGCGTCGATGTACTGGTTTCAAACCATCTCTAACATCAGGTAAAGCACGTGAGACAATAACACTCATCGCATAGTCTAAGAATGACTCGCGCATCTCACTCGTTATATTTCGTTCATTAATTCTTGATTCAGGTAATTCAGCCATCAAGATATCCTCCTTCAAAAATTCAGTTCATCGTATTAGAAATCTAAGTTGGCATAGACTGCATTATCTTCAATAAACTGTCTACGGTTCTCTACAACGTCGCCCATTAACATTTCGAAGACTTGATCCGCTTCAATCGCATCATCCAATGATACTTGTAACATGGCTCTATTTTCTGGATTCATGGTAGTTTCCCATAATTGATCCGCATTCATTTCACCAAGACCTTTGTAACGTGAAATCGACCATTTTGGCGTTGGTTCTAACTCAGCTTTAAGTTTTTCTAATTCACGTTCATTAAAGACATAGTATTTTTGTTTACCTTGTGTCAGTTTGAATAAAGGTGGTTGTGCAATATACACATATCCTGCTTCTAACAATGGTCTCATAAAGCGATAGAAGAATGTTAATAACAATGTTCTAATATGTGCACCATCGACATCAGCATCTGTCATAAGGACAATCTTATGATAGCGTGCTTTACTTAAATCAAATTCGCCACCAATACCCGTACCAAATGCCGTAATCATCGAACGAATCTCGTTATTATTTAAAATTCTATCTAAACGTGCTTTTTCAACGTTCAAGATTTTACCACGCAATGGTAATATCGCTTGTGTTTCTGAATCACGACCGGATTTTGTAGACCCACCGGCAGAGTCACCCTCGACGATAAAGATTTCACTACGTGATGGGTCTTTACTAGAGCAATCGGCCAATTTACCAGGTAAGCTTGATATTTCTAATGCTGATTTACGGCGCGTGACTTCACGTGCTTTTTTCGCAGCAAGACGTGCGTGCGAAGCCATGATACCTTTTTCAACTACAATACGGCCTACTTGAGGATGTTCATATAAGAAGCGCTCAAATAACTCGGAGAATAGTTTATCAACGATTTGACGTACTTCAGAGTTACCTAATTTTGTTTTTGTTTGTCCTTCAAATTGTGGATCACCGTGCTTAATTGAAACAATTGCTGTCAAACCTTCACGTGTGTCTTCACCTGAAAGTCTTTCTTTATCTTCTTTGATAATTTTACTATTTAATCCGTAACTATTAAGTACACGAGATAGCGCACGTTTGAAACCTTCCTCGTGTGTACCGCCTTCATATGTGTGAATATTATTCGCATACGTCAACAAGTTTGTTGCAAAACCTTTGTTGTATTGTAAGGCAATTTCAACTTCAATTTCATCTTTCGTTTGATGCACGTAAATAGGTTCTTCATGTAAAGGCTCTTTGTTTTCATTTAGCATTTCAACATAAGATTTAATACCACCTTCATAGTGATATGTGTCTTCACGAACTTCTTCACCACGTTCATCTCTTAAAGTAATTGAAATACCTTTATTTAGGAACGCAAGCTCTCTTGTACGTTGTTGTAATGTTTCATAATGATATGTTGTCGTTTCTGTGAAAATTTCAGGATCCGCTTTAAAACGAATGACTGTACCTGTATTATCATCATCTGTTTCTTCAATGACTTTCAAGTCAAATTGAGGTACACCTTTTTTATAACCTTGATGATAAACTTTGCGGTCTTTATACACGTATACTTCAAGATCTTCTGATAACGCGTTGACTACTGATGAACCTACACCATGTAAACCACCAGAAACTTTATAACCGCCGCCACCGAATTTACCACCAGCATGTAATACAGTTAGAATAACCTCAACTGCAGGACGTCCCATTTTTTCTTGAATGCCAACAGGTATACCACGGCCATTATCCGTTACCTTAATCCAATTATCTTTTTCGATCACAACTTCAATTGTGTCGGCATAACCTGCAAGTGCTTCATCGATACTGTTATCGACAATTTCCCATACAAGATGGTGTAAACCTTTTTCTGAAGTTGAACCAATATACATACCTGGTCTTTTACGTACCGCTTCTAGACCTTCCAATACCTGAATCTGTCCAGCACCATAATCTTCCGTGTTGTTCACATCTGACACTGCTTCCACCTTCACTTTCCATTACTTTATAATTTCGCCCTGATTAATGCGATAAAGTTTAGCGTTTTTCATAATTTCATGTTCTATACCGTCTACGGATGTCGTAGTAACAAAAGTCTGCACTTTATGTTGAATAGTGCTCAATAAATGAGATTGACGTGAATCATCTAACTCACTTAATACATCATCTAGCAATAGAATTGGATACTCACCTACTTCAATATTCATTAACTCAATTTCAGCGAGTTTGATTGATAATGCAGTAGTTCTTTGTTGACCTTGCGAGCCATAAGTCTGAGCGTCCATTCCATTCACATTAAAACCTAAATCATCTCTGTGAGGGCCGTATAAACACACACCTCGGTCTTTTTCTCGTTCCATATTGTCATTAAGTATCGTTAAGACTTCCTCTAAGCGTTCCGTCTCACTTTTATCTTTATTTTCTAGTTTAATACTAGGTAAATAGTTTAAAGACAATGTTTCACGATCATTTGTAATCCCAGAATGGATAGGTTTCGCTAGTGATTCAAGTTCATTAATAAAATGTTCACGTCTTAGCGTAATTTTGAATGCGTATTCTGCAAATTGTTGGTTTAAGACTTCAAGCATCGTGCTGTCTGTCTTTTGTCCATATTGCAGTTGCTTCAAATAATTATTCTTTTGTTTTAAAATACGTTGATACTGTGACAAATCATTTAAATATACTGCTGAGATTTGTCCAAGTTCCATATCTATAAATCTACGTCTAATCTGCGGTGATCCTTTGACAATATTTAAATCCTCAGGCGCAAACAAAACGACGTTCAAGTGCCCAATATACTGAGTCAGTCTACTTTGTTCTAAGTGATTGATTTTGACTTGTTTACCTTTTTTAGTGATGTACATCGTTAAAGGCATCTCACCATATCTATAACTAAGGTCACCCTCTATTTTAGCATAGTCGCTATCGAAACGTATGAGTTCTTTGTCATTAGACGTTCTGTGACTTTTAGCTAGTGCTAACGTATAAATAGATTCTAATAAATTAGTCTTCCCTTGAGCATTTTCACCAATCAATATATTGACATCGGGATGACAATTTAAGGAAATCGACTCATAATTACGATAATTTTGTAACTGGAGTGTCTTTAATTTCATTCTTCACCTTGATGTAATATCAAAAATGAACCGACTTCTGGTATGACAATACTATCTCGATGATTTAATTTCTTACCGCGACGCGTTTCACGCTCATCATTGATCATGACATCAAAATCTTGTAAGAACCATTTTGCTTGTCCGCCAGATTCGATAATACCTTCTGTCTTTAGAAATTGCCCTAAAGTAATGTCTCCATCAACAATTACCTCTTCAACCAAATCAATCACTCCATTTCTTTTAAGCTCACTTATATATTATACCTTTTTTTGCGGAAAATTTCATGCAAAATACAGTGAGTAAGCGATTTCTTTTAACTTATTTTAACTATTTTTAAATAATTAGTTTCAAAGTTATTTTTAACGTTGTTTCATATGTCATATTATATCAAAAATAAATACATTATATGGGCATTCTTTACAAATAATATTAATTTTCACTAAATACCTTAATCTGCTTAAAAATTTATGTATGATAAACGGACTATATTTATTTTGCATTTAGAGCTGTTTTAAGACACTTTTATTACTTTTAAGTATTTTCCCCCTAAGAAAATGTTCAAAATGCTTATATTTGCCCTTTAAATGTCTTTAATCATGAAATTAAGTAATAACATTAGCAAATTTCTATTTATCTCTTACTATCTGCTTTTAAACTCAGACTCTTTTTTTCAAATAAAAACAGGAACAAACCAGAAATCACTAAGATTTCAAAGGCTTGTTCCTGTTAAATTGCACTTTTATGAGAAAAGTAATTGCATTAATCTATTTAACAATACGATTAATACGTTCTAATCGGTAAGATGAGTTGTGTAACTGAATCATCGTCTTTTGGTTTTAAAATAAATGGTTTCATTGTACCGAAAAATTCTACTTCCACTTCATCGTTATCAATGGCTTTTAAAGCATCCATCATATATTTTGAGTTGAATGAGATTTTTAAGTTGCCACCATCTACATTACTTGCTTTAACATCTTCTTTTACCGTACCAATTTCTGGTGATGTTGAAGATAATTCTACAAGTTCATTACCTGTACTTAATTTAATGACATTATTGCCGCCTTCACGTGCTAATAAAGATGCACGATCGATGGCATGATAGAATTCACCATTATCAATTCCTAATTTAATTTCGTAATTCTCTGGGAATAAACGAGATGTATCAGGATAATGACCTTCTAATAAACGTGAAATAAAGTTTACGTTACCCACTTTGAATAACACTTGATTTGAAGCAAAGAAAATATCGATGTCTTCTTCACTGTCTGACATAATCTTATTTAACTCAGATAATGCTTTACCAGGAATGATGACATTTTTATTTTCTGAGTCATCTTCTAATGCTACCTTTCTTACAGCCAAGCGGTGTGAGTCAGTAGCTGTGCATATTAATTCATTTTCTTGTATAAGCCAGTTGACACCAGTAAGCACTGGGCGTGTTTCTGAGGTGGACACTGCGAAATTAGTCTGTGCGATAACGTTTTTAAGCACTTTAACTGATAATTGGATCGCATCATCACGAGAAACTTGTGGCAATAATGGATATTGGTCTGGGTCTAAACCACTTAAGTTAAATTCAGAATGTCCAGATGTAATAAGTGTTTGGAACTGTTCATTTGTAGAAAGTTTAACTTCTTTACCTGGTAATTTTTTTATAATGTCTACGAAGAAACGACCAGGAAGCACGACTGATCCAGTTTCAGCAATATCAATAATATCTTCACCATCGACTTGTTTAGGAATAGTGATTTCGATTGAGATTTCTGAATCAGAACCAGTTAGTATAACTTCGTTGTTTTTAACTTCAATTTTGATACCAGTTAAGATAGGTAATGTTGTTCTTGGTGAGATGGCCTTAAGTGTGTCATTTAATTGATTAATAAAATAATCTCTTCTTATTGTGAATTCCATCTTTATTAAACTCCTTCCAGTCGTTTATATATTAAATTATATAGGTTTTAAGACAGTAGTAATAGTAGTAGGACTTGTGGATTAGGGGATAAGTTAATTTTAGTGAACAGTGACGTCGATTAAAGACTGTGGATAACTTGTGCACTGTGTGTATGACTTTTTAACATTATCCACAATAACGGTTATAATTCCTCTATTAACTATTCCTCAAAATACCTACGATTAATCTGTTATAGTACAGTTTATTTTATTGGTTTCTTATTTCTTTTTCTAAATTTTCAACTTCTTGTTTAAAAGTTGGATCATTTTGTATATCTTTAACTATTTTTTCATGTGCATGAATAACCGTTGTATGATCACGACCGCCAAACTCTTCACCAATTTTTGGTAATGAAAAATCGGTTAACTCACGTGATAAGTACATTGCAATTTGACGCGGATAAGCGATGGATTTTGTTCGTTTTTTAGCGCTAAAATCTTCAATTCTTACACTATAATATTGACCAACAATTTTCTGAATATCTTGTATCGTGATTTTTTTAGATTTAGGTGCTTGAATAATATCTTTAAGTGCTTCAGCTGTTAACTCAGTCGTAATGGGTTGTCCCTGTAATTTTGAAAATGCTAAGACACGTGTTAATGCACCTTCAAGTTCACGAATATTAGACTGAATTTGATTGGCGATGTAAGTAAGCGCCTCAGTTGGAATGTTAAGATTTTCTTCGCCAATTTTCTTCTGTAAAATCGCCATTCTTGTTTCATAATCAGGCGGCGTAATATCTACGATTAATCCCCATTCGAAACGTGAACGTAAACGATCTTCTAGTTTAGCAATTTCTTTTGGAGGTCGATCACTAGAAATTACAATTTGCTTATTTGCTTGATGTAATTCATTAAATGTATGGAAAAATTCTTCTTGAGTCTGTTCTTTATTTTGAATAAATTGAATATCATCAATTAATAAAACGTCGATATTACGGTATTTTTCCCTAAAACGTTCAGTTTTATTATCACGAATAGACTTAATAAATTCATTTGTAAATTTTTCACTAGACGTATAAATAACTTTAGCGTCTGGATTGTTATCCAATACATAATGACCAATCGCATGCATTAGATGGGTCTTACCTAAACCAACACCCCCATAAATAAATAATGGATTATACGCTTTAGCTGGTGCTTCTGCCACTGCAAGACTTGCAGCATGAGGGAATCTGTTACCTGGTCCAATGACAAATGTTTCAAACGTATTATGTGTATTGAACTGTTCACCGCCAATGACAGCTTCATCAACGCCTGGCGTATATTTTTTGGCTGGTTGTTCTGGTTGATTTTCTTCTTTTTGCTCACTTGTATGTAAGCTTTTTAGCTCTTCTTCAGTATAAAAGACTGGTGCTATCTCATGACCAATTGCTTCATATAAAGCAGCTTTAATAATTTCTGCGTAATTCATCTTTAACCAATTAGCAACAAAATCGTCATCAGTAACTACAATCGCTTGCTCATTCTGCAGTTTAAACAATTTTGTATCTTTAAGAAATGTTTGGTAGCTTGCACTACTTACTTTTTCTTGAGCCAAGGTTAGAACTTTTTCCCATATTTCTTGTTCTGACATAATAACAAACTCCAACTTTCGTAAATTTTAAAGTTATACACAAAAACAACAGGTACAAATAAAAAGAATCACAGGCTGTTGATAATTATCCACAAGTTACGCACAATCAGTGGATAATTATTACCTAACTGCGATTTATACACAGGCTTTTGTTGTATAATTTATTAATTTAAACCTTGTAGCAATCAATATCTACATAACTTATCCACATAATTATACTTTTTAACAACAACCTCTGTCAAATGGGTGTGAATATGTTCTTAAATGCTGAGGAACTCTGTGAATAACATTATACTTATCCACAAATTTGAGGTATAGCGTTGTGTATAAGTGGATAACTTTGAGCAATAGACAGTATACCAAATTTTAAGGTGTTTGTGGGTTTGGGAAATAATTTATAAAGATTGTATGAAAAATGTATAACACAAAATGGATAAATGCAGGGGTGCTGCAAAAGGGGAGTATCTGCATAGACAGAAGCACTTTTGGAGTGAAACATAGTAAATGCTTGATTGTAATATAATAAAGGAAGTGTATGATGTAACTCATATATTTTAAATCAGTCACTTAAATTGAGACTTGCTTTATAAAATAGATTTTGTTATATTGTAGTAGTTGCTTGAATTATGACTAGAAATTAATAACAGTTAAATCAAGACTTGAAGCAGAAGCGTATATTAATTTATCTATTATAATAGTATAGAACCGAATAAAGATGGAGGTGTTTTTGCATGGTAAAACGTACTTATCAACCAAATAAACGTAAACATAGTAAAGTTCATGGTTTCAGAAAACGCATGAGCACAAAAAATGGTCGTAAAGTGTTGGCGCGTCGTCGTCGTAAAGGCCGTAAAGTATTATCAGCATAAGATCACTGACTCATCAGTGGTCTTTTTTTTGGTTTTAGTGAAGTAAAATTGCTAAAAATTACGTAGATTTCTACTATTAATTTATGATAACGAATGAATAGAACGAAACATAAGGTTCGTTGGTATATGTATTGAAAAGATATGATAAGTGAGTGATGCTTGGTGGAGAAAGCTTACCGAATAAAAAAAAATAGTGATTTCCAGTTTATTTATAAGAAAGGGAAATCAGTTGCAAATAGACAATTTGTAATATATACGCAACCTAATAAAGCGTTGAATCATTTTCGCTTAGGTATTAGTGTTTCTAAAAAGTTAGGTAATGCAGTCGTAAGAAATAGAATTAAACGTGCCATTCGCGAAAATTTTAAAATCCATAAAGAAGATATCTTACCAATGGATATTATTGTGATAGCGAGGCAACCAGCAAAAGATATGGACACATTACAAATACAAGCGAGTTTGGAACATGTACTCAAAATAGCAAAGGTATTTAATAAGCGTGTTTAAGTAGGGAAGGGGAAGAAGATATTAGACAACCGTAAGTCTTACCTCAGACAAACCGAAGACTAACTTTCACGAAATGGTAAACAAGATACTCGCTTTTTAATAGGAAACTATTTACAATATTATAATGATAAAAATGAAGTCGAAAAGGAGGCGAGATGGATGATGGATTTAGATACGATAACGAGTATATCCACACCAATGGGTGAAGGTGCAATTGGTATTGTACGTTTATCAGGTGTAGATGCTGTAGATATTGCAGATAAACTTTATAAAGGTAAAGAAAGACTTGAAGATGTAACGTCTCACACAATTAACTATGGTCATATTATTGATCCT
>ERZ1023393.20-NODE-20-length-69034-cov-5.141985_pt1 | contig 69034 bp, 53 predicted proteins | sample MGYA00380503_ERZ1023393 | MGnify/ENA primary metagenome ERZ1023393 (study PRJEB33173, sample SAMEA4830379) | metagenome | study: EMG produced TPA metagenomics assembly of the PRJEB25223 data set... | reverse complement strand
CCTATACGTTCATAAACCTACAGAACGGTTATCGCGACAACCTACTCGGCAGCGACCGCACGACGGCGGGACACATCGTACAGAGTGATGCCTACAGCCATCGCCGCGTTCAGCGACTCCATCGCCGAATCAATCGGAATCGACACAATCTGATCGCAGTTCTCAGTCACCAGGCGGGACAGGCCCTTGCCCTCCGAACCAACCACCACGCACAGCGGCTCGTTCGCAAGCTCCAGAGCCGGCAGCTCAATATCGCCGCCGCCATCCAGACCAATCACGAAGATGCCCTGCTCCTTAGCCTGCTGAATCACGCGAGTCAGGTTCGTAGCCATTGCAACGGGAATACGAGCAGCCGCACCGGCACTGGTCTTCCACGCACCGGCGGTCACGGCAGCCGAACGACGCTCGGGAATAATCACGCCGTCACCGCTAAACGCCGACACGCTACGAATAATCGCACCCAGGTTACGGGGGTCGGTAATGCCATCCAGCGCCACGAACAGCGCGGGGGGCGCCAGCTGACCCAGGGGCGAGCGCCCCGGCGCCGAGAGCAGCAGATCGGCGGAGTCGACAGCTTAGCCGAGTGCCAGCGCTCCATAGTATCCGGCACCAGATCGGTAGCATCCGGGTACTTGTACGGCGGAATCTGCATCGCCACGCCCTGGTGCACCGCACCATCGGTCAGACGATCCAGCTCGCTACGCGGAATCTCCAGCATCGGGATGTTGCGCTTATTCGCAATCGTCATGATCTCGCGAACGCGGTCATCCACCTCAATGCGGCTCATAATATACAGGTGCTTAGAGGGAATCTCGGTACGCAGCGCCTCCAGCACCGCATTACGACCAGTCACCAGCTCATCGCTGGCACGCTTACCGCCCAAACGAGTCTGGAACTTACGGTTCGTACCGGTCGCCGCACGACGCTCAGCCGCACGCTTCATCTTATACGCCTTGTGGTAAACGCGATCCTCAGCCTTCGGAGTCGGGCCCCTGCCCTCAAGGGCCTTACGGCCGTGACCGCCGGTGCCCTTAGTAGCACCCTTCTTCTTGCTGGTAGCGCCCGGGCGCGAACCTGCCTTAGCCATTCTTCTCTTCCTTCGTCAAAATAATGAATACGAGTCTACGCGAAAAGACCCGCAACGCCTAAGCCCCCAACGCAGAACGCGGGGCGCATCACCAACCTACGCGATGCTCCAGCTCGAACCCTCAGCGCCGTCACGCACCTTCACACCCGCAGAGAACAGCAGGTCGCGCATCGCATCGGCCTTAGCCCAATCCTTCTGGGCACGCGCATCCGCACGCTCCGCCAGAACCGCCTGAATCAGGGAGTCCAGAGCCTCGTGCTCGGCATCCGAGGCGCCCTCAGCGTTAAAGCTCATCAGCTGCGCCAGCCCCAGAACCTCAGCCATAGCCATCACGGCATTAGCGGCCTCCGAAGCGTCCTCACCGGCAGCGAGCGCTGCATTACCCGCGCGAGTCTGCTCATGCAGAACCGCCAGGGCACGAGGAATGTTCATATCGTCATCCATCGCCTCGGCGAAAGCCTCGGGCACCTCGCGGTCGGGCTTCAGCAAATCCTGAATTGCGGCCAGGAACGACTCAACACGCTCAATAGCCGTTGCCGCCTCCTGCAGAGAAGACGGGCGGTAGTCCAGCACCGAACGGTAATGCGCGCTACCCAGGTAGTAGCGAACCACCAGCGGACGAGCCATTTCCAGCATCTGCGCCGGCGAAATCGTATTACCGATAGACTTCGACATCTTCTCACCCTCGTAGGTGACCATGCCGTTGTGCATCCAGAAGTTCGCAAAATCATTGCCGGCCGCAGTCGACTGAGCCAGCTCATTCTCGTGGTGCGGGAAGCGCAGGTCCAGGCCGCCGCCGTGAATATCGAAACGCGAACCCAGGTACTTACCGGCCATCGCCGAGCACTCCAGGTGCCAACCCGGACGGCCACGGCCCCACGGAGACTCCCACGAAGCGGTCAGCGGCTCGCCCTCCTTGTAGCCCTTCCACAGCGCAAAATCACGAGGGTCGCGCTTACCGCGCGGATCGGCATCCGCCGAATCCTGCATATCGTCAACGCTCTGGTTGGTCAGCGAGCCGTATTTCTCCCAGGAACGCACATCAAAGTACACGTCACCCGAATCATCCAGCGCCGGGTAGGCGTGGCCGCGGTCAATCAGGCGCTGAATCAGAGCAAACATCTCGGGAATATGGCCGGTCGCGCGCGGCTCATAGGTCGGCGGGTCAATACCCAGCGCCGCGTAGGCCCGAGCAAACACCTTCTCAAAACGGTACGCGAGCGCCCACCACTGCTCATTCGGGAACTCGCCCTCAAAACCGGGCTGCATGGAATCAGCGGACTTCGCCAAAATTTTATCGTCAATATCGGTGACGTTGCGGACCGTCGTCACCTTCAGGCCGCGGTAGCGCATCCAGCGGCTCAGCTGGTCGAACACCAGCGCAGAACGGATATGGCCCAGGTGCGGTTCACCCTGCACCGTGGCACCGCAATAGTAGATACGCGCCTCACCGGGCACGACGGGCTCAAACTCGCGGATAGTCGCGGAAGCTGAATCATAAAAACGCATAGTCACACTCTCATTTTACGGGGTCGGTCCAGGCACCGGGGCGATAGGTTACGGAATGGGTCAAGCCGGGCAGAGGCCTAGTGGCGCTCATACACCAGAGCCGTCGCAATCGCGGCCACGCCCTCACCGCGACCGGTCAAACCCAAACCGTCGGTAGTCGTCGCAATCACCGTCACCGGGGCACCCGCCGCCTCACTGAGCGCGTGGTTCGCCTCCTCGCGGCGCGGCGAGAACTTCGGGCGGTTACCAATCAGCTGAACGCTCACATTGCCGATCTCGAAACCGGCCGCACGCACAATCGCCGCCGCCTCCGAAAGAATACGAACACCCGAGGCGCCCTTCATATCCGGGCGGTCCACACCAAAGTTCGAACCCAAGTCCCCCGCGCCAGAGGCGGCGAAGAGCGCATCCGCGGCAGCATGGGCCACCACGTCGCCATCGGAGTGGCCGCTCAGGCCCCGCTCCCCCGGCCAGTGCAGGCCGGCGATGTGCAGGGGCGTGCCCTCCGGGCCAAAAGCGTGAACGTCAACGCCGGTGCCGACGCGCGGAATAACAGTCATGATGGGTCCTTCGCTCAATAGATATTAGACAGAAGAAGAGGGGATACTCAGGGGCGCGTTCCGCCAAAGAGCGCCCGCGCCACCTTCAGATCCATGGGGGTGGTCACTTTAAAGGCGTCCTCGTGCCCGGCCACCGTCAGCACCGGTTCGCCGGCTGCCTCCATCGCCATCGCGTCATCGGTCAGCAGCTCGGCTTCCTCGGGAGGCCGGGCTCGGCTACGCTCATGAGCCGCCAGTAGCGCCGCCACCTCGAATCCCTGCGGAGTCTGCACGGCGCGCATGCTCGAGCGAGCCGGGGTTCCAGTAACCACCGCGGAGGCATCCACCGTCTTGATGGTATCGACCACCGGCAACACCGGAATAACCGCGCGCACCGTCCCCGCGGCAACGCGGGTGTCCAGGCCCTCCAGCACGCGGTGGTACACCTCCGGCGGGGTGAAAGAGCGGGCACAATCGTGAATCAGCACGTAATCCACCGCGATCTCGGCCTCGCGAAGCGCGTCAAGAGCCGCCACCACCGATGCGGTGCGGGTGTCACCGCCGACCGTCACCAGCGCCTCGGCGCGGTGCGCGTCCTCAAGGAGCTCAGGGCAGAGGCTCTCGCACCCGGCGGGCACCGTCACCACCACGTGCTCGGCAATCCGTGACTCGCGGGCGCCCTGCAGGGCGTGGTCGAGTAGCGTGCGGCCCTGCACGCGGACCGCGGCCTTCGGGATCGGCTCGCCCAGGCGTGTTCCCGAACCGGCACCCAGCACGATAATGGCCACGTGCGAGGGGTCTTTGCTCTGCCGGTTCTGCGCGGGCTGGTTCTGCGCGGGTTGGTTCTGCACAAATCGGTTCTGTGCGTTGGCCTCGGCGGTCACGGAATTAGCGGTAAAGCTCATGCGTACTCTCCTCGGCTCGCCGCTAATTCTCGAACTTATAGCCCAGGCCGCGAACCGTCACCACGTAGCGCGGTGCCGAGGAATCCGGCTCAATCTTGGAGCGCAAGCGCTTAATATGCACGTCCAGAGTCTTCGTGTCACCCACGTAGTCCGCACCCCACACACGCTCAATCAGCTGTCCGCGCGTCATCACGCGACCAACGTTGCGCAGCAGAATCTCCAGCAGCTCGAATTCCTTCAGCGGCATGGGTACTTCCTCGCCATTGACCGTCACCACGTGGCGATCGATGTCCATGCGCACGGGGCCGCCCGTAAGAACCGCGTCCATCGGCATGTCGGGCTCGGCGGAACGGCGGCGCAGCACCGCGCGGATGCGTGCAATCAGCTCGCGCGCCGAGTATGGCTTCGTCACGTAGTCATCGGCGCCCAGCTCCAGGCCAAACACCTTATCCAGCTCGGAGTCCTTGGCGGTCAGCATGATAATCGGTACCGAGGACACCTCGCGGAGCTTACGGCACACCTCCGTGCCGGGCATACCGGGAAGCATCACGTCCAGCAGCACCAGGTCGGCGCCCTCGCGCTCAAAGGTGGGCAGTGCATCCAGGCCGTTATCCACCACGACCGTCTGAAAACCCTCACGCCCCAGCAGGAAGGCCAGGGGATCCGACAGGGCCTCTTCGTCCTCAACAATCAGAATTTTCGACATACTTTATCCTTGATTCCCATAAAACCTATACCGCTAACACTACACTGTGAGCGGTGCCTCCGGCGCCTCGGTCAGCGGCAGGGCCAGCGTAAACGTCGAACCCTCCTGCGGCATCGAACGCACCGTCACACTGCCGCCGTGCTGAGTCATCACATGCTTCACGATGCTCAGGCCCAGGCCCGTGCCGCCGGTCTGACGAGAGCGAGCCGGGTCCACCCGGTAAAAACGCTCGAAGATGCGCTTCTGCTCATCCTCGGGAATACCCACGCCCTGATCCGACACCTCAATGAGCAGCTGATCGGCCACGCGGTGTACCAGAATGTCCACCTTCGTATGTTCGGGCGAGTAGCGAATCGCGTTCTCCACCAGGTTCTGCACGGCCATGCCCAGGAGCTCAGCGTCGCCGTACACCTCGGGGGCGTCCTCAATGCGGCTGGAAACCTGAATGTCCTTCTCCTCGGCAGCCAGGTGGGAGCGATCCATTGCGTCCGCCACCAGGGTGGGCACAGACACCGGGCCGCCGCGGGCAATCACGTCGGTAGACTGCAATCGTGAGAGCTCAATGATGTCGCGCACCAGCGCGGAGAGGCGGCGCGTCTCCTTGTGCAGGCGACCCACAAAGTACTCAATCGCCTCCGGGTCGTCGCTGGCCTGCTCTATCGCCTCCGCGAGCAGGCTCACCGCGCCCACGGGTGTCTTCAGCTCGTGCGACACGTTCGCCACAAAGTCGTTACGCATGCGTTGCACGCGAGAAATTTCGGTGCGGTCGTCGGCGAGCACCAGGATGTATTCGTCACCCAGGGAGGCCACGCGAACATCCAGGACCAGCGCCTCCCCCTCGCCGCGGTCAATTTCAAAGCTTTGCTCGGCAAAAATACCGCGGTGACGCACCGTGCGAATCATATCGGCCAACTCGGGCGAGGTGACCGTGTGCCCGCGCACCAGGCCCATTGCGTAGGCGCCCGGCGAGGCCTGCACAACTCCCCCCACCTCGTCGATGACCAGGTAGGCGCGGCCAATCACCGCCAGCACCTGAGCGGCCCCATCGCGCAGCGTCGGCGCGGACACGAGGCTGCGCTCGCGCTCACGCTCGCTACGGGCCACCGCGTTCATGCTCAGGACGCCGACCAGCAGACCTATCATGCCCGCGATGAAGGCGATCAGACCGGCATCCATACGTTTTTCCTCCTGCGTGGGGTATCTTCCACAAGTATATTAAATAGCCGCCCGCCCGAGAGGTCAGCCCACGCAATGAGCCGCCCACCGAAACGGTGAGCGGCTCATAATCACGCGGGCGCTCCGCGGAGCGAACCTCGCGAAAGGTAATTACTTACCCTGGTTTGCCACGGCAGCAATAGCGTCCTTAGCAGCCTCGGGGTCCAGGTACTCGCCGGCCTTGACGGGCTGGAAGTTCTCATCCAGCTCGTAGTACAGCGGAATACCGGTCGGGATGTTCAGGCCAGCAATGTCCTCATCGGAGATGCCCTCGAGGTGCTTGACCAGCGAACGCAGGGAGTTACCGTGTGCAGCAACCAGAACGGTCTTGCCTGCTGCCAGGTCGGGCTTGATGTCCGACTCCCAGTAGGGGAGCATACGGCCCAGAACGTCCTTGAGGCACTCGGTGCGGGGAGCGTTCTCAACGTTGGCGTAACGGGGGTCGTGTGCCTGCGAGTAGGGGTCGTTGTCATCCAGCGGGGGCGGCGGAACGTCGTAGGAACGACGCCAGGTCATGAACTTCTCGTCGCCGTATTCCTCGCGGATCTCGGACTTGTTCTTACCCTGCAGGGCACCGTAGTGACGCTCGTTCAGGCGCCAGGTGCGCTTGACGGGAATCCACAGGCGGTCCGCTGCATCCAGGGCGATGTTTGCGGTGTTGATGGCGCGACGCTGCAGGGAGGTGTGCACAACATCGGGGAGGATGTTACGCTCTGCCAGCAACTCGCCGCCGCGCTTAGCCTCGGCGCGGCCCTTGTCGGTCAGATTGACGTCCACCCAGCCGGTGAACAGGTTCTTCTCGTTCCACTCGGACTGGCCGTGGCGCAGGAGTACTAGTTTGTAAGTCATGCTTCTATTTTTTCATTTACCCGCCGGTTTGTCATGCCTTCGAGGGCAGAAAATACGGGTTCTCCCAAAAACTTGCCGGATGCACCGCTCAGCCAGCAGAAAGCCCCGCACACCGCACCCGGGAGTCATTCCGAGGCGTGGTATGCGGGGCTCATCGCATGCGCTTGCAACAGCCAAAAAGCGAGTGCAGAGTTTCGTCAGAGGGCTCCTAGAAGCGGCGGCCACCCACGACGGGCCACACACCGGCCAGGAACACGCCGCTCACCACAGCGGCCATCAGCTGCAGCATCAGCATCGTGTTACCCGCGCCGGTGAAGGCCGAGAAGACGCCCAGCACCTGCACCACGGCGGAGACGCCGGTCAGGGCAAGCCAGGTGTTCTTAGGACGCTTGCCCGCGAACTCGTAGGCGTTGGCCGGCGCGGTCCATGCGCGGTACAGCGCCAGAACGCCGATCACGGCACCGGCGGCCGACAGCAGCAGGTTAATCAGAAAGGTCGCGTAGAGGACCAGGACAATAGGAGACATCGTAATTCCTTCACTCGAGCGGCCGTGTAGCCGGGTACCCAGTACCCTAACACTACCGTAGCTAACGGTGCCTTATCGAACGGCCTTGAAGGCCTCGACCAGATCATTGTAGAGGTCATCGACGTTCTCGATACCCACGGACAGGCGCAGCATCGACTCGGGAATCGACTCCGGCTCGCTGCTGTGGCGGCGGCGGCGCTCCACGAGGGATTCCACACCGCCGAGGGAGGTGGCGGGGGTCCACACCTTCAGCGCCTCAACCACGTTGCGGGCGCCCTGCGCGTCGGTATCCAGCGTGATGCACAGAATTGCACCGAAGCCGGACATCTGCTTCTTTGCGACCTCGTGGCCACGGTGGCTCTCAAGACCCGGGTAGCGCACCTCCGAGACGAAGGGGTGCTTGCTCAGACGCTCGGCCAGCACCTGCGCGTTCTGCACCGCACGCTCCACGCGCAGCGCCAGGGTGCGCAGGCCGCGCAGGCCCAGCCACGCCTCCATGGGGCCAGGGATTGCGCCGTTGGTGATGCGGTAGTGCAACATCGCCTTGTACAGCTCCTCGTTTGAGGTGAGGGTCATGCCCAGCAGCACGTCCGAGTGGCCAGCCAGGAACTTCGTGGCCGAGTGCACCACAACGTCGGCGCCCAGGTCGAGCGGACGCTGCAGAATCGGGGTAGCGAAAGTGTTGTCCACGGCGGTCACGACGCCCAGACGGCGGGCAGCGGCAAGAATCTCGGGGAGGTCTCCCACCTCGAGCATGGGGTTGGTGGGGCTCTCGAGCCAGGCCAGGACCTTCGGGGAGGAGTAGTTCACGTTTTCCGGAGTCACACCGGCACGGGATGCGGCGTCGTCCATGGCGGCGATGACGCTGGCGGTGTCCTCAATGGCCAGGCGCACCAGCTCGATGCTACCGCGGCGCTCCAGGTCCTTGCCCAGGGTCACGGACGCCATGTAGGCGTGCTTAGGAATCAGGACGATAGCGCCCACCGGCACCAGGTCAATCACGGAGGAAACGGCGGCCATGCCGGATGGGAACAGCAGGCCGGGCTGGGAAGCGTTCTCCAGCTTAGCGACAACCTCTTCCATGCCCTCCCAGGTCGGGTTCGAGAAACGGGCGTACACACGGTCGTGCTCAAGGTCAACGGCGTCCACGCCGCGGTAGGTGGAAGTCAGAACAATCGGGGGGTTCACCGGCGCATCGTGCTCGTGGGCGGGACGGCCACCGGCGACTACATAGGTTTCAGCGGAATAGTTCATGTCACGGTTATCTGCACTCATGCCTTAAGCCTGGCACACCGGGGCGTCGAACGCATACCTCATCCGGTACTTTCCGCTCAGGATTAACACGCTTTTTACGCAGGGGCACCGCGCGAGCCCCATGCGAAGGCCGTTACGGGGCTCGCCGGCAGGCCGTCGAAGAGCCAGCGGACTGAGGCGGAGGTTTCCAAAGGGTTGCGAAGGGCTACCGACGCGCACCGCAGGCCCACGGTGAACCCGGTACCCTTAAGGGGTGATGGATACTCTCAGCTACACCCCCCTCCCCGATTCCGCGGACCCCGCCAACCGCCGCGGGCTCTTCATCGTGGTCGAAGGAGGCGACGGCGCCGGCAAAACCACTCAGCTCACCCTGCTGGATGAGGCGCTCCGCGCCCGAGGCTACCGGGTCGTCACCACCCGAGAGCCGGGCGGTACCGAAATCGGCGAGAAGCTACGCGCCCTCGTGCTCGAGGCGGGCCAGGGTGCTATTGACGACCGCACCGAGGCACTCATTTTCGCGGCCTCCCGCGCCGCGCACGCGGCTCAGCTGATTCGCCCCGCGCTCGCTGAGGGAGCGATCGTTCTCTGCGACCGCTACATCGATTCTTCCGCCGCCTACCAGGGCGTGGGCCGCGATCTCGGGGTGAGCACTATTGTTGACCTGAGCCGCTGGGCCACCGCAGACCTGGTGCCGGACGCAACCCTGCTTCTGAGCGTGCCCCTGCGCGCCGAGCAGGAGCGCATGACCGAGCGCGGCACTGTGGACCGCATCGAGGCCGAGGGCGCCGATTTTAAGGCGCGCATCCACTCGGCCTTCGAGCGGATTGCCCGCGAGGATTCCAACGGTTCGCACCGCATCGTCGACGGTGTGGGAACTATTGATGAGGTGCACGCCCGCGTCCTTGAGGTGGTGGAGCCTCTGCTGGGCCAACGTATCCTCGATCGTTCCGCCGCGCCGCGGGTGACCGAGCAGAAGACCGAGGGGGATGCATGAGCCTGTGGGACTCTCTTCTGATTCCTGAGCGCGAGCGCGACCAGTTGCGTCGCGATGTCGCTTCCTCACGCCCGACCCACGCCTGGCTGTTTACGGGCGCGGCCGGCGCGCCCCATCGCGAGGCGGCCAAGGTGTTTGCCGCGGCCCTGCTCTGCGAACAGCCCGAACCGCAGAACCGCGGATGCGGTGAGTGCAAGGGTTGCGTGACCGTGATGAACGGTTCGCACGCGGACTTCACGCACTTTAGGACCGAGGCCACGAACATCAGCATCGAGGAGGCACGCGAGCTGGTCATGAAGGCTCAGGACCGCCCGACGGTGGGCCGCTGGCGAGTGATTCTGCTCGAGGATACCGAGCGCATGCCCGAGCGCACCTCGAACGTGCTGCTCAAGGCCATTGAGGAGCCGCCCCCGCACACCATCTGGCTGCTGACGGCCCCCTCCCCCACCGATGTGCTGGTCACGATTCGTTCGCGTTGCCGTCCGGTGCAGTTGCCGGTACCCTCGGAGGAGCAGGTGCACGAGTATCTTCTCTCGCGCAGTGTGGCCGACCCGCTGGCGCGCCGCGCGGCACGCCTGGCCATGGGCGACGCCGAGGAGGGGTACCGCCTGGCCACCGATGAGCAGGCCATGACCCGCCGGGAGATGACCACTTCCCTCATTCTGAACGTCCGTTCTATTTCTTCGGCCTTTAGCGCGGCGGAAAAACTCACCGATCTGGCAGAACAGGACGCCCAGGCGGTCTCCGCCGCAAAGGATGAGCGGGAGCGCGCCGAGCTGATGGCCCTGTTGGGCATCCGCGAGGGCGAGCGAGTGGCCCCGACCCTGCGCGCCCAGGTGCGCAGGCTTGAAGACCAGCAAAAGCGCCGGGCCAAGCGCGTGGCTTCCGATACGCTGCTGCATTCGGTGGCCCAGGTGCAGACCGTACTTCGCGATGCACTGACGCTCTCCCTTTCGGCGCAGCTACCGCTCATTAACGAGTACCTGCGCGAGCCGCTGACAGCGTGGTGCGAGCGCCGCTCCCCCGAGCAGCTCCTGCAGGACGTGCAAGCGGTAGAGATTACCCTGCGCCGCCTGCGCACGAACGCGAACGCGCGCCTGGCGCTTGAGGCGCTCATGAGCCGCTTCGTCGCGTAGGCTCGCGCCCGAGGTCAAGCAGGGCCGCACAAAACTAAAAGGCGGGGGCCACTATTCAAAGAACAGCCGTTCTTTGAATAGCGGCCCCCGCCTTTTATTACAGCAATTTTCACGCGGTACCGTACGCTCGCGTTGGCCCGGACGAACCGGCACCCGCCTAGTTACGGAAACCGTGCACCGGCGAGGGAATACGGCCGCAACGGGCGATAAACGCCTCTGCGCTCGGGGTGTGCGTGGGCATGACCGGCGCGCGGCCCAGCAGGCCACCGAACTCGACCATATCGCCCACGCCCAGACCCACGGCCGGGATAACGCGCACGGCGGTGGTCTTGTGGTTCATCACGCCGATGGCGGCCTCGTCTGCAATCAGGGCCGAGCGGGGCGCGGCGGAGGTGTCGCCGGGAACGGCCACCATGTCCAGGCCGACGGAGCAGATGGCGGTCATAGCCTCGAGCTTGTCCAGGGTAATTTGGCCGGCGGCGGCGGATTCAATCATGCCGATGTCCTCAGAGATCGGAATGAAGGAGCCGGAAAGACCGCCGACGTTCGAGCAGGCCATGAGGCCGCCCTTCTTAACCGCGTCGTTGAGCAACGCGAGGGCCGCGACGGTGCCGTGGGTGCCGACGGTTTCCAGGCCCATCTCCTCGAGAATGTGAGCCACGGAGTCACCAATCTCAGCGGTGGGTGCCAGCGAGAGGTCGATGATATTGAATTGCACGCCCAGGCGCTCGGCGGCGAGGGTGCCGACCAGCTGGCCCACGCGGGTAATCTTGAAGGCCGCCTTCTTAATTTCTTCCGCGCAGGTGTCGAAGGATTCGCCGCGCACCTTCTGCAGGGCGCGGTGCACCACGCCGGGGCCGGAGACGCCCACGGAGATGGTGGTGTCTGCCTCCTGCACGCCGTGGAAGGCGCCGGCCATGAAGGGGTTGTCACTGACGGCGTTGGCGAAGACCACGAGCTTGGCGCAGCCGAAGCCGTGCGTATCGGCGGTCAGGTCGGCGGTGGCGCGGATGGTTTCGCCCATGAGCTTGACGGCGCTCATGTTGATGCCGGCACGGGAGGAGCCGATATCCACGGAGGAGCAGACCACGTCGGTCTCGGCGAGGGCGCGGGGAATGGAGCGAATCAGCTTTTCGTCGGCGGGGGTCATGCCCTTATCGACGAGGGCGCTGAAGCCGCCCACGAAGTTCACGCCCACGGCTTTGGCCGCCGCGTCGAGGGTGCGGGCGAACTCCACGTAGTCCTCGTCATCGGATGCACCGGCCACCAGCGCGATGGGGGTGACGGCGATGCGCTTGTTGACGATCGGGATGCCGAGCTCGGCCTCGATGCCTTCGCAGACGCTCACGAGGTTTGCCGCGCGGGTGGTGATCTTCTCGTAAATCTTGCGGCGGGCTACTTCGCCGTCGGAGTCGGCGCAGTCGAGCAGGGAGATGCCCATGGTGACGGTGCGGATATCGAGTTTTTCTTCCTCGATCATGCGGATGGTTTCGAGAATATTGCTGTTCATCATGGTGGCCGCCTAGAGGGTGTGCATTGCCTTGAAGATGGACTCAGCCTGAATACGGATCTGTACCCTCTGCTCGCGCTCGACGCCGACCATGGCTTCCTGCAGGTCGATGAGGTTCTGCTCGTCCTTGTTGAAGGAGCAGTGCATAATCATGGTGAAGTATTCGCCCATGATGGTCTGGGAGACGTCCAGGACGTTGACCTTGCGCTCAGCCAGGGCGGTGGTGACCGCGGCGATGATGCCCTCGTGGTCGATGCCTGTAACGGTGATGATGATCTTCACGGTGTTCTCCTTGGGGATGGTGCGAATACTGACGGCGGATGCGTCCAGCTGCCGCGGCGGATGGGCTCACCCGGATTTTATGCATAGAAGAACATATCTATGCATACTTATACCAGCAATTATAGGTTACCCAAACCACAGATAACAGGAGGGCGCCCGCTATTTCATGAAGCCACACCCAAACCTGCAAAACCTGAGAATAAAAATCCGCGGCTTCCCCGATAGATACAGGTATCGAGGAAACCGCGGATTCTTATAAGTATGTATGTCTATAACCTCTAGCGAGACTTAGACATTAAACGTAGGAGGCGATATACAGTTCGCCGCTGCCGCTCAGCACGGCCTCGGAGGGCTCGCCCACGTGCAGTACCGACTCGGTGGCGCCGAGCACGAACTCGTCCGTGCCGTTGCCGTCCTTGGCCTGAATCGTCACCTTACCCGCGACGCTCAGGGCCGCGCTAATGCCCTTGAAGGTATAGCTTAGCGGCTTGCCCTCTTCAACGCGAACACGGGTCACGCTCATGCGCTCATCCCACATGGCGTAGGTGCCCAGGGGCCCGTCCTCGGGGTTGGGGCGCTGGATGACGGGGGCATCCTGCTTCTCGCCGAGCACCTTAATGAGTTCCTCGGTGTCGATATGCTTGGCGGTCAGGCCGGCACGCATCACGTTATCGGAGGGGTTCATCAGCTCAATGGCGGTACCCGAAACGTAGGCGTGCACCTGGCCGTCGGGGGTAAAGGCGGACTCGCCGGGGGCAAGGTGCACCAGGTTCATCACGAAGGCCACGAGCAGACCGCGGTCACCGGGGTACTTGCCGTCCACGATGCGCACGAGCTCGGCGGCGTCGGCTACCACATCGTTCGAGGCGCCCAGCAGCCCGGGGGCGGTGTCTACCAGGTGCTGCACTGCGGCGGAGGCGGTCTCCTCGGGCAGGCGGATAATCTCGGTCAGAAGCTGCTTGGGGCTAAGCTCGGCACGCTCGGCCAGCCAGGCGGCACCGAATGCGGCGGCCAGGGTCTTGAGCTGCTCGACGGGGCGCACGCCGGTGAGCACGCGCATCGGGCTCAGCGCGATGACGGTCTCGGGCTTGGAGTAGCGGTCCTTGTAGTTGCGGTAGGGCGCATCAATCGCGATACCGCGGGCCTGCTCGTCCTCGAAGCCGGCGATGGCCTGTTCGGGGGTAGGGTGCACCTGAATGGACAGGGGGGCGTCAATCGCAAGGATTTTAAAGAGGAAGGGGAACCAGTCGGAGGTTCGGTCCGGGCGCAGGAAGCGGGAGGGATTCTCCACGATCAGCTCGTTCAGCGGGGATTCGGCGCCGTCCACGGTAGCGCGCGAGGGCGCAGCCGGATGCGCACCCACCCACACCTCAGCTTCGGGCTGTTCGGTGGGTACGGGCACGCCACGCATACGTCCTAGAATTTCGCGTGAACCCCACGCATAATTCTGAATCTGGTTTTTAAGGGAAAAAATCTCACCCATGGGGAAAAATACCTCTCGCCGGGGGCTGTTTGATGTAAGTGACGTGATAAAAAACCCATATATTCAGCGGAATTTATAAGGTTTTACCTGCCCATTATAGGGGCTTAGTAGACTTCTTTACCGCTAAAATAAAAGGCGTGACTACTATTAATCTACATGACTCATTCAAGGCGTACGACGTGCGTGGCATCGTCGGCGAAACCATTACTGCAGAGACTGTTCGCGCTACCGGCGCGGCATTTGTCGATGTTCTGGGACTGCAGGGCCAGACCGTCTTGGTCGGCGGCGATATGCGTCCCTCCTCTCCCGAATTCATGGATGCATTTGCCCAGGGTGCAACCGCTCGCGGCGCAAACGTTGAAAAGATCGGTCTGATTTCTACCGACGTTCTTTACTTTGCATGTGGCGTTGAAAACGCCGCCGGTGTTACCTTTACCGCTAGCCACAACCCTGCCGAATACAACGGTATGAAGATGGCTAAGGCCGGCGCCGTTCCGGTGTCCTCCGAAACCGGTCTGTTTGACATCCGCGACCAGGCACAGAAGTACCTGGACGCCGGCGAGATTCCCTCGGTTGAGAAGGTCGGCACCGTGACCGAGAAGGACATCCTCAAGCCCTACGCAGAGTACCTGCGCAAGCTCGTGGACCTCTCCTCCATCCGCCCGCTGAAGGTCGTGGTGGACGCCGGTAACGGCATGGGCGGCATGACCACCCCCGCCGTTCTGGGTGACACCATCCTGCCGGGCCTGCCCCTGGAAATCGTTCCCCTGTACTTCGAGCTGGACGGCACCTTCCCGAACCACCCGGCCAACCCGCTGGAGCCGGCCAACCTGGTCGACCTGCAGAAGGCTGTCGTGGAGCACGGCGCAGACATCGGTCTCGCCTTCGACGGCGACGCTGACCGCTGCTTCGTGATTGACGAGAAGGGTAACGCAGTGACCCCCTCGGCCGTGACCGCCCTGGTGGCCGAGCGCGAGATTGCTCGCGCCAAGGCTGATGGCAACGCTGAGCCCGTCATCATCTACAACCTGATTACCTCGAAGGCTGTGCCCGAGCTCGTGGAGAAGCTGGGCGGCCGCGCCGTGAAGACCCGCGTTGGTCACTCCTTTATCAAGGCCGTCATGGCCAAGGAGAACGGTGTGTTCGGTGGCGAGCACTCCGCTCACTACTACTTCAAGGACTTCTTCAACGCCGACACCGGTATGCTGGCCGCTATGCACGTGCTGGCAGCTCTGGGTGGCGATGACAAGCCCCTCTCCGAGATCAGCGCGAAGTACTCCCCGTACGTTGCCTCCGGCGAGATTAACTCCGAGATTGAAGACAAGGCTGCCGCTGTGGACCGTGTGCGTGCACACTACGCTAACGCTCCCGTGGTTGTTGAGGATTCCGACGGCACCACCTTCACCAACACCGAAGAGGGCTGGTGGGTTAACCTACGTCCGTCGAACACCGAGCCGTTCCTGCGCCTGAACCTTGAGGCACCGGATGTCGCCACCATGGAGCGCGTCCGCGACGAGGTTCTGGCTCTGGTTCGCCAGGGCTAAGCTCTTCGCTAGCTACTAAAAAATCCCGCCCCGCAGAATATGTCTGCGGGGCGGGATTTTTTATTTTGATTGCTGATTCCGACTAAGTTTTTCTGTCAAACAGGGGAACCCAGTCGACGAACCGGCTTACGGAATTTTTACGCCTCGCGTGCCTGGTCGTGGAGCATCCACTGGTCGGGGCCGAAGATTTCGTAGTTGATGTTCTTGCCGGGAACGCCTGCCTCAACCAGTGCGGAGCGTACGCCCTGCATGAAGGGCAGCGGGCCGCAGAGGTAGACGTTAGCGTTGGCGGGAACGTCCAGCTTGGAGACGTCGACGCGGCCAGTGAAGTCGCCACCCTCGCCCTCGATAAAGGATACGAGGCGTGCGTTGGGCAGCTTGCCGACGAGCTCGGTGAGCTCTTCGCGCAGGGGCCAGGTGTCCAGGCGGCGGTCTGCGTGGACCACGGTCACGGGGCGCTCGGAGCCCTTCTCAACCAGCTCGGAGAGGAAGCTGAGCATGGGGGTGGTGCCGATGCCCGCGGAGAAGAGGTACAGGGGTGCCTCGGGGTCGCCGAAGCCCTCCAGGGTCAGGTCGCCGTAGGGGTTGGAGAGCTCAACGACGTCGCCGACCTTCAGCTCGTGCAGGATGGAGGTCATCTCGCCGTTGGGGTCGAGCTTCACGCCGATGCGGCGCTGGTTCTTCTTGCTGGGTAGCAGGGTGTACTGGCGTGCCTGGCGCAGACCGTCACGTGCGGGAACGGTGATGGAGATGTACTGGCCACCCTTGGACTCGGTCATGGGGGTGTCATCGGCGGGCTCGAAGGTCAGCACGACGACGTTCTCGCCGGTCTCCTTGCGGTCCACAACCTTGAAGGGTGCGCGGGTTACGTCGTTGGCCTGAGAAGCGTACAGGCCCTTCTCCAGCTTGATGAGGGCGTTGCCCATGAGCCAGTAGACCTCGGTCCAGGCGTCGACGATTTCGGGGGTGGCCAGGTCACCGAGGTTAGCGGCGATAGCCTCGAAGAGGTACTTGTAGACGGTGGGGTACTCTTCTTCCTTCAGGCCCAGGGAGGCGTGCTTGTGTGCAACGCGAGAGAGGACCTCGTCGGGGTAGGAGTTCGGGTGCTCGACAATGTAGGAGGCAAACACGGCGATAGAGCCGGCCAGTGCGCGGGGCTGGGTGCCCTCGAGCTGGGAGGAACGGGAGAACATGCCGTCCATCAGGTCGGGGCGGGCGGCGAACATTCGACGGTAGAAGTCGGGAGTGATGTCGTTAATGCGCTCGGCGATGATGGGCAGGGTCGCCTCGATAACCGGGCGGGACTTTTCGGAGAGCATCGGTGTATGCCTTCTTCCTGTAACGGTCACCCACGGGATCCGGAAGCGTTGCAGGCCGACGTTGGTGGCGGCCGCGAGGTACCCCGAAGGTCACCCCGTTGGTGACAAAGTGTTTATAAAACACCCCTACCCTAACACTTTGACCTATGTTTGCGTTTTCTCAGGGCGTACTGTGTGCCGGGAGCACCCCGACTCACGGGTACTTAAGGTTTGTTTAGACCTGAAGTGTCAACTAAGTGAGACACAATATATTTGCGTTAGAAAAGCTGATTTCGCGAGTGACTAGCGACGGTGCATGCATAAAAATTCTGCAATGAATATATATTTTCACGAGAAAGTTTGCATACTCGCGAAATAATGACTCTGCTCACATTTTTATACCGTGAGCTCAAATCTGCATATTTTCGAAAATAGTGCACGTTTACAGCCCCGGGGACTTGGCTCGAACTAGTCAATAAGACTCTCCTGCGAGCCTCCAGATGACCTACGAAAAAGCGGGAATCGCGTTCTCCGGAGGAGCCATTCCGAGTTCCAGAAGGATCGGACCCACGGGGCTGGCACCCGCGGTCAATTCGGTAATCGTCACCGAATCCACGGCAGCATAGAAAGCCTCGCGAGCCCTCGCCAGTACGTTGCGCAGGCGGCAGAATTTATCCAGGGGGCAGTGGCCGTTCTCATCCTCACACTCAATCATGGGGATGTCACCCTCAGTAGCACGAAGGATGGTGCCCACCGTCACCGAACGCCCGGATTCCGAGAGCATTACGCCTCCGGAGCGACCGCGCGTCGAATCCAGATACCCCTGGTTCACCAGGAACGCCACGGCCTTCGCTACGTGGTTGTAGGGGGTATCCACGCCCTCCGCAATCTTCTGGGTCGACAGCTTCTGCCCCGGCTCCAGGGCAGACAGGAGCATCAGCACACGGAGCGAGACATCCGAGAATGCTGTCAAACGCATGGATACTCCTTCACTACTTCGCCTTCAGCGGGGAACCCGCCGAGCATCCGGTGGCACGCGCACCGCATCGACCGACCGGGGCGCGTCAAAAACATACACAGGCATTGTATCGATGCGCTCCATGTGCTGAAAGTTAGAGGCCTCTTCCCCACTCGATTGAAGGTGTCCAAATATTTCTTCGGCTCGTTCGCATTATCTTTTGCGGTGCATAGCTTTACATTTCAAATTCGCGCGCTCGGTGCCCGGCAGATAGGCAAGGGGCGGAACCTCAACCGAGATTCCGCCCCTTCAACCGCTCAAAGAGTTAGCGATTTAGCCTCACCAAATTAGTCCTCCAGGGACTTGGCCAGGGCATCGCGCTGCTCGCGAACCTCGGCGGGCAGCTTATCACCGAACTTAGCCAGCCACTCGTCGATGCCGGGAAGCTCAGCGGCCCACTCGTCCTTCGAGACAGCCAGGGCAGCCTTCAGCTCTTCCTCGGAGATTTCCAGACCGGTCAGGTCCAGGTCTTCCTTGGTAGGAACGGTGCCCAGGAAGGTCTCCTCGCCGCCGGCCTTGCCATCCAGGCGGTCGAAAATCCACTTGACCACGCGAGAGTTCTCACCGAAGCCGGGCCATGCGAAGCCTCCGTCGGGGGTGCGGCGGAACCAGTTGACGTAGTAAATCTTCGGCATGTTATCTGCACCGTGCTTCTTGCCCAGGTCAATCCAGTGCTTGAAGTAGTCACCGGCGTTGTAACCGATGAAGGGCAGCATGGCCATCGGGTCGCGGCGAATCACGCCGACGGCGCCCTTAGCGGCCGCGGTGGTCTCCGAGGACAGGGTGACAGCGCGGAACACGCCCTGCTCCCAGCTGTCGGACTCGGATACCAGCGGAACGGTAGTCTTGCGACGGCCACCCAGAACGATGGCGCTCAGCGGCACACCCTCGGGGTCGTAGTACTCGGGAGCGAGCATATCCACCTGGGATGCGGGGGTGCAGAAGCGGGAGTTCGGGTGAGCTGCCGGGCGGCCAGACTCGGGGGTCCAGTCCTTACCGGTCCAGTCAATCAGGTGTGCGGGAGCCTCATCGGTCTTACCCTCCCACCAGACGGAGCCGTCGTCGGTCAGTGCAACGTTGGTGAAGATGGTGTTGCCCTTGGCAATAGCCTTCATAGCGTTCGGGTTGGTGGAGTAACCGGTACCCGGTGCCACGCCGAACAGGCCGGCCTCGGGGTTGACCACGCGTGCCTGGTGGTTCTCGTCGAACTCAATCCAAGCGATGTCGTCGCCGACCATCTCAGCCTTCCAGCCGTCGATGGTGGGCTCCATCATTGCGAAGTTGGTCTTACCGCAAGCCGAGGGGAACGCTGCGGAGATGTAGCGAACCTTGCCCTCGGGGTTGGTCATCTTCAGGATGAGCATGTGCTCTGCCATCCAGCCCTCGTCGCGACCGATGACGGATGCAATGCGCAGTGCGTAGCACTTCTTGCCCAGCAGTGCGTTGCCGCCGTAGCCGGAACCGAAGGACCAGATTTCGCGGGTCTCGGGGAACTGGACGATGTACTTCTCGGGGTTGCAGGGCCAGGAAACGTCTTCCTGACCGGGCTCCAGAGGCGCACCCACGGAGTGCAGAGCCTTGACGAAGAAGCCGTTGGTCTCGTTCAGCTTAGCCAGAACGTCCTTGCCGATGGTTGCCATGATGCGCATGGAGCACACAACATATGCGGAGTCGGTCAGCTCAACCGCAATCTTGGGCTTCTTCGCCTTAAGGGAACCCATGACGAAGGGAATGACGTACATGGTGCGGCCGCGCATCGAGCCCTCGAACAGACCGGTCAGGGTCTTCTTCATCTCGACGGGATCGCGCCAGTTGTTGGTCGGGCCGGCGCCCTCTTCGGTCTCGGAGCAGATGAAGGTGCGCTCCTCGACACGTGCCACGTCGTCGGGATCGGAGAAAGCGGCGTAGGAGTTCGGGAATTCGTGATCGCTCAGGCGAACAAAGGTTCCGGCGTCCACCAGCTCCTGCGCAAGGCGGTTATATTCTTCCTCGGAGCCGTCCACCCAGTAGATGTGGTCGGGCTGCGTCAGCGCGGCAACCTCGCGAACCCATTCCAGAAGACCCTGGTGGGTGGTGGGTGCGCTCTGCAGCTCCTTTTCGAGTTCGGCAGAGAGAGTACGAGTTGAGGTGTCAGCCATTGACGTTTTCCCCTTCAATCGGTAAATACCGCGGATACTACGTTGATCCGCGATAGGTCTGCGGTAGCGAAGAAGCAGTTAAAAACTACAAGCGTGCAAATAACGGTGAATATGCACGCTTGGACAGAAGCCACTTCCTCGTGATGCTTACAGAATAACGCATTAACGACCCGAACATCCTTCTATGACGTTATTTCTTGCGTTCCGCCCATCACACCTTCAACAGGAAGACACCGAGGGTAATCAATGAGAAATTCGAGGGCCGGAGGGCAAGAATCGTACGGGGCGGAAGGTTCTCGCGGGGGATCCCCACCTCCCGTTTGGAACCGCACAAAAATATTTTAAAAAATTTTCCGGGAACCAAAAACCCCGGAATTTCGCGGCAGAACGGGGTGCTAAGAGACTCCGACAGCAAAAAATCCAGACCCTTTTGAGTTTTTCGACTTGCAGGCTCTTCGTAACCTCCGTATAGTATTACCTGTTGCCGCGACGGATTGAAGAAATCCGAAGCGAGGAACATGCGCCTGTAGCTCAACGGATAGAGCATCTGACTACGGATCAGAAGGTTGGGGGTTCGAATCCCTTCGGGCGCACCACCGATCCCCGGTTCTTCGGAACCGGGGATTTTTTGTATCCTCGGACACGTGGGCCCGGACGGGGCCACCTTCCCCTGCCTATTGTGGGTACGGCGGGTGCATCCTCACCAAAAATCCGCATTTCACCCGCACAATATGACGTGCGCCGGCGCACACCGGTGAAAAAACGCATAGGATGGAAACAAGACCTTCCACGCCCAAGTTGGAGGGACACATCACGCGAAGGAGCACCATGGCTCAGTTATCCATCCCGCAATCCCTCATAGGTGCGCTTATCGATATTGCAGATCTAGGAACACTCGACTACTTCGCCCCCAGCGAGCGATGCGCGCACTGGGCCCTCTACGATAACCAACGCCGCGAGTTGCTCTGCCCCTGCACCCCCGCCGAGGTGCCGAGCGTTGAGAAGCTCTTCGAGAGCGCCGCAAAAATTCTCTACGAAAACTTCCCGCGCTATATCGATACGCCCGACCAAATCATCCCGTACACCTCGCGTCAGGAGCTTATGGCCGCCCTCCTGCGAGGAGAGGACACCGCAGAAGGCCCCGAAGACACCGGCGCAGAGGGTAACGATGCAGAAACCGTTACCGAGGCCGGGGAAGCTACCGAGGAAATCGTCGTGCAGAGCGGCGAAGAAACGAGTGAATCGGCCGAGGCCGTTGCACCGGCTGCGGAGAAGCCCAAGCCCTCCCCCGCGCTGATGGCTCGCCGCGCCCGACCGGTAGCCGAGCAGGAGACTCCCGGAGAGCAGACGGTCGAGGAGAAGGGTCTCGCCCCCTCGGAGGCCCCCAAGCCCAGCGTCCCGAAGCCCAGCGCACCCAAGCCCTCCGCCGCCCAATTTGCAGCCCCCAAACCTGCCCCGCCGAAGCCCAGCGCACCGGTTGCCCCCGCGCCCCTCGAGGCTTCCTCCGAGACGCGCCCGGCCGCACCGAAACCGCCGGTGCCCTCCGCGGCCCCCTCACCGGGTATGTTCCGCAAGGCGACGCTCACCTACCGCCCGCCGCAGATCGAGGAGTACCTGCAGGGCTTGCGTGCCCGACAGCAGGCCGCCGAGCAGGCCACTGAGCAAAATGCCACCCCCGAAAACATCGCTTCGGAGGCCCCGAACATCCCGGTGCCCGTGCCCTCCGCCGGAGCCGGGCGGACCGCGACGAAGGACGTTTCGCCCGAGGCTCCCACCCGCCCCGCAGGGGTCAGCACGAAGGATCGCGAGCGCGCCTACCGCATCCGTCCCGGGCTGCGTCAGCGCATGGAGCGCGAGGGACTCACCGAGGACCTCGTGCGCACCGTCCTGCGCGAGGGCACGGCGGAACGAGTCAACGACTGGACGATTCGCTTCAGGCATGACGACTACCGCGTGGACGTCAACACCGCCTCCGCCGAGCTAATTACCGTCGTCGACGAGTACGAAGCCGAGTGCAATGACGGGGCCAATACCACCCTGGCCCGCGGCGAGTACACCCCGCTCAATGCTCTCAAAATGGCCTTCAGCGAGCGCGCCCGCGTCTTCCTCTCCAAGAACCCCGAGTTCGTCTTCGACCTTATGGTCCGCACGCTCGAAAACCCCGAGAACGTGCGCATGGGTGAGGGCTGGACCCGCATCTACGCCGCGGAGGGGCTGGAGATGACCATCTCCCCGGATCAGCGGACCGTGCTCTCCCTGACCAAGACCCCCGATTTCCAGGCCCTGCACGGCGAGAGCCTGCGCCGCGCGCAGATTGAGGATCTCAGCGATGCCATTAACCGGCAGGCCGAGGCCGCCACATCCGAACAGCCCAAGCCCCAGAACACTCAGAACGCCGAGGAGGAGAAGTAATGTCGGCCAAGCAGATTACCGTTCCCCTCGAGGTGTACGTGCGCCTGCAGGAGCTGGCCTCCCTAGCCGGCTACAGCTACCGCGAGGCGGAGGAGGGGACGGAGCGTACCTGGGACCTCACCAACGACGAGGGTGCCTCCCTGCTCGATGAGCGCGGCGCGATTCGCCCCGAGGCCGCAGAGCTCTACTTCACCCTGATGCCGCTCATCGCCCACGAATTCGTGCAGCAGCAGCAGGCCCTCGTGGAGGCCTACCGCAAGACCCCCAAGCCCGCCGCGGCGCGCGCGAAGATTCGTCCCTCCAACCAGCGGCTCATCCCGCTGACCGAGGTGCCGCTCGAGAATCAGCGTATCGCCGCGCGCATCGAACAGGAGTTTTACGGCGAGGTGCCGGAGAGCCGCCGCATCTACGGGGTACTGCCCGGCGTCATGGACTACATGATGCGCCACGACCTCGGCTACGCCCTGCTGCTCGAGATTATCGAATCCCCCAAGAGCGTGGTACGCGAGGAGCCCGCCGAGGAAAACCGCTACGGCCGCGAGGTCACCCTCTACACCCACGAGGAGCTGGGCTACCAAGTTGTGTTGAACCCCCTCACCGTGGAGGTTCTGGCCCTGCGCCCACTCAAGGCCTCGGCCGGCGGCTACCAGCTCTCCCTCGAGGCTCAGAGCCAGCTCAAGGCCCTCGGTCTGACGAGCGAGTACATTACGCGCATCCTGGATGAGGCCGATAACCGCCAGCCCATTCCTGGTACGAGCCGCACCGTGTACTCCCTCAACGGCTACCAGGTGGAGTTCTCGCACTCCGATCAGCAGGTCATTCGCATTGCGCGCGGTGTTGCCGCGAACCGTAATCCTTTTGAGTCTCAGCCGCGCATGAGCGGACGAAAGCGCCAGCGCGGCCGCAAGATTCCGCACGACGTGGATGAGTTCGTTCAGCTGCTGCAGGAGCACGGATTCACGGTGACGATGGGCGGTAAGCACTACGATATCCGCCACGAGGCGCTGGCTCCGGGGCAGAAGGCCGTCACATCGGTGACTCCCTCCGACTCGCAGCGTTGGCACCTGAATTCTGCGCGTCAGATTCGCAATACCTTCGGTGTTGATCTGCGCTATGCCGATCCGCGCGATAGCGTGCGCGGCATCGTGCGGGGTACCCGCCCCGCAAAGGATGCGCTCCCGGCGGAGGGCTCCGCGCCGGATGACGGCAAGCAGCCCGCGGATAGCGTGAGCTGAAGGGCAGCGTTCCGAGGGTGAACTGGCCGGATAGCCCGTACGTATAGACCGGGTTGGCAGACCCGGAGCGCGTTAGGCCGTGCGCTCGCAGAAGGGGCGGGGCTCGGGGGTTGTGCTCCCGGCGCCCCGCCCCTGCGTCTTTATGCTCCCCAAGGTATTTATTTGCACGCCGGGGCAGGAGTAAATGACGGGTCTTTCCCCGCTTGTCAAGGGATTAAAGGGTAGACTGGAAGCGAGCTATACGTGCTCTTCAGCATAAAAATTAATATGCGTTCCCGCAGGATGCGTGACGCTAGAGTTCGGGGTATCACATCGGTGGGGTTAATACCGGCCCCTGCCTCTACAATAGAAACGCATCACTACAGAAGAAGGAGAACGCATGGGCGTAACGATTAAGGTCACTGACGAAGCAGGCGAACACTACGATATTCAGTGGGAAGACCACCACACCCTCCTGGAGACCCTCCAGGCCAACGGCGTGCCGGTCCTCGCCACCTGCGGCGGTAACGCATCCTGCGCAACCTGCCACGCCTTCATTGACCCCGAGCACTACGCGGCTTCCGGTGAGCGCACCGAGGCCGAGCAGGACCTGCTCGACATGGTTGATGATGTCGCAAACGAATATTCCCGCCTGTGCTGCCAGGTTGAGTACGCCCCCGGTATGGACGGAGCAGAAATCCAAATGCAGGCGGCGATGTAACAATGTTTAAATCGGCTCAGGTACTCGCATCAACCACCCTCCTCTGCGGCGTGCTCGCGCTCAGTGGATGCGGCGCGTCCCAGGCCGGTCAGGGTGCAGAGGACACCTCGGCACACCCGAGTGCCTCCGCATCGGTGAAGCCCGGCACGATTAGTGTGGCCTCCGAGAGCCCCAGCGCTTCGGTGGCCCCGGGCTCCATCACAGTTGTTAACAGTGCTTCCCCGGAGCACGGGGAGTCTTCCTCCGCGCACTCCGAGGAGTCTAGCTCGGAGAATCACGAGTCGAAGCACGATCATTCGTCCTCTTCCTCGAGCGAGGCAAAGCACGAGGGCCTTCCCCCGGAGCAGAGCGATAGCAATAACGGTGAAGAGCGCAATGACTCCGATTCCGGGAACCGTCAGGGTTCTTCCTCTGATTCCGGTTCCTCTTCCTCGAACTCGGGTTCGTCGAATTCCTCCGGCGGTAACAACGGCGGCAACAGCAACGGTAATAATAACGGTAGCTCGAGCCGATCCGATAATTCCGGCCAGAAGAACGCCGGGGGACCCTCGCAGTGCTCCATGGATGATTTGAACGTTTCGGTCTCCGTGACGGACAACTCCCCCGGTGCACGCACCCTCACGCTGTACTTCCAGAATTCCAGCGATTCACCCTGTTCCCTGCGCGGGTACCCGCGCGTGATTTACGCGGATTCTTCGGGTAATTGGGTGGGGCGAGAGGCTTCTAACTCCTCCGAGTTCATGAACCCCGCCGGTGTAACCATCGCCCCGGGTGATAGCACCACGGTGGTAATGCGCTCCATCAATACGAGCCGCTTCGGCGATAGCTGCGGCGCGCGACAGGTGGAGGGCTTCCTGGTGGGCCTTGCCGGCGATCGGGACGGCGTTACCGTGCCCTTCGACACGACGGCTTGTTCCTCTTCGGTCCCGCAGCTGTCCGTGGGCCAGTTTGGGGCACGCTAGGTAGCGCGACCCAGCAGGCGGCGCAGTAAGACGTTATACGCGTATATAGTTCAAGGGCGGTTCCCCATCGCGGGGAACCGCCCTTGAACTATTTCTAAGCCTAATTCTTAGGCTCAAGGTTATGTGGCAGCTTCGCTCGTTTTAGACGGAGCGGGTGACATCCTCGTGACCAAAGCGCACGGGACGATCGTAGCCGGCGGGGAGGCCGTGGCCAATATTGACCACCAGGAAGGGCTGCTCGTTAGTACCGGCCAGGAATTCCTTCTTCAGGCCTTCAAAGTCTGCACCGGTCATGGGACCTGCGTCCAGGCCGAGGGCGCGAATCGCGGTAATGAAGTAGCCTGCCTGGACGTGTGCATTGAGGTCGGCGGTGGGCTTGGCCAGGTTTTCGTCAGCGTAGTAGCCCGTAATGAACTCCGCGGAGCGGGGGTTGAAGGTGTCGGCCTTCTCGACCCAACCGTGGTCTGCCGAGAGCAATGCAATCATGGGTGCGGATTCGGCTTTGGGCTTGTTGCCGTCCATCAGGTGGGAGATGAGGCGCTCGCGAGCCTCAGGGCTCTTGATCCAGGTGATGCGCAGGGGCTGGCTGTTGAAGGCGCTGGGGCCGTAGAAGGTGAGCTCCTGGATGCGGCGCAGCTGTTCGTCGGTGACGGGCTCGTCGGTGAAGGAATAGGCGGTGCGAGGCTCGTGGAAGAGCGCGACGAGCTGTTCTTCGTTCAGGCGGGTCATGATGATTCCTTTGCTGAGTTCTTAAATTATTTTACGAGTAAAATATTATGGGGTCCGCACGTTACCTGTCAAGCCATCATCACCCCCGCGCCACCCGTAAATCAAGTGACCCGTAACACGCGTCATAATTGAAACATGACCGATGCACTCTCCCACTTCTCCGCCCCCGTCCGCGAGTGGTTCCGCCGCGCCTTCAGCACGCCCACCGCCGCGCAGGAAGGCGCATGGGAGAGCATCCGCGAGGGCCGCAACACCCTCATCATTGCACCCACCGGCTCGGGCAAGACCCTCGCAGCCTTCCTCTGGTCCCTCGACGCCCTCTACCGCGAACACCGTGAGCGGGCCGCCGGCACCGCGCAGCCTCCGCGCGGCACGCGGATTCTCTACATTTCGCCCCTCAAAGCCCTCGGCGCCGACGTCGAACGCAACCTGCGCGCGCCGCTCGCGGGCATCGCGCGACTGAGCGCCGCGGACGCCGGAAGCGCGCCGGAGGAGCCCCTCATCACCGTGGGTGTGCGTAGCGGCGACACCCCCGCCCGCGAGCGCCGCCAGCTCATCAGCAACCCACCGGACATTCTCATCACCACCCCCGAATCCCTCTACCTTATGCTCACCAGCTCCGCCCGCGACACCCTCGCCGGCGTCACCACGGTCATCGTGGATGAGATTCACAACCTGGCCGCCACCAAGCGCGGGGCGCACCTGGCCGTTTCCCTCGAGCGCCTGGACGCGCTCCTGCCCGAACCCGCCCAGCGCATCGGGCTCTCCGCAACCATCGAGAACCCCGACGCTGTGGCCCGTTTTCTGGGCGGCGTGCAGCCCGTGAACATCGTCAACAAACCGGTACCCAAGCGCTGGGACCTGAGCCTGAGCGTTCCCGTTCCCGATATGGCGGCCCTCGGCGGGGCAAACGATTACGGGCAGGGGCTCTACGGGCCGGGCGAGGGGGCAGGAGGCGCACCGAAACCGGCCTTTCCCGCCGCCATGCCCGTTGCCGATCCCTCCGCCGACCCTTCCGCAGAAAGCCCCTCCGCCCCCGGCTACACCCTCGAGGATGCCATCGGGGTTTTCCCCACCGCGCCCTCGGCCGGTTCCAAGGCTCCCGGAGTGCCCGGGGACGAAACCGGCGGAACGGGCGGAGCCGCCGCGGAGAAGCTCGCATCCTTCGGCCTCAACACCGTTCTTGACCCCGCAGAGGCCTACGCGGAGGCCGCGGGCGGGACGGAGGGGCGTGCCGAGACCTCCATCTGGCCCCGAGTGCAGGAACGCATCGTCGACCACATCGAGAACAATCGTTCTACGAGCGTTTTCGGGAACTCCCGCGGGCTTGCCGAAAAGCTCACCGCGGCGCTCAACGACATTCACCTGCGCCGCGAACTCACCCGCCGCGGCATCGACCCCGAGGAGTACGCCGCACAGACTGATGTGAACTCCCCCGAGGCCGTGCCTCCCCTGGCCCGCGCCCACCACGGCTCCGTATCCAAGGAACAGCGCACCCTCATCGAGGAGGCGCTCAAGGGCGGAACCCTGCGCTGCGTGGTGGCCACCAGCTCCCTCGAACTGGGTATCGATATGGGCCACGTGGACCTCGTTATTCAGGTGGCCGCCCCTCCCTCCGTCGCCTCCGCCCTGCAGCGCGTGGGCCGCGCCGGCCACCGCGTGGGCGATATTTCGCGCGGCGTCTTCTATCCCAAGCACCGCGGCGACCTCCTCGGGGCGACCGTGACCCTCGCGGGCATGCGCAGCGGCACTCTCGAGCCGCTCGCGATTCCCACCAACCCCCTGGATGTGCTCGCCCAGCAGACCGTGGCCGCCTGCGCCCTTGGGCCCATCAGCGTTGACTCCTGGTACGAGGCCCTGCGTCGCAGCGCCCCCTACGCCGAGCTGCCCCGCGCCCTCTTCGACGCCACGCTCGAAATGCTCGCCGGCCGCTACCCCTCCGACGAGTTCGCCGAGCTGCGCCCGCGCATCCTCTGGGATCGAACCCCCACCGAGCAGGCGCCCTCCGGCAGCATCGAGGGCCGCCCAGGGGCCCAGCGCCTCGCCGTCACGAGCGGCGGAACCATCCCCGACCGCGGTCTCTTTCCCGTCTACCTCGTCGGCGGGGACGAGGAACGCGGCCCCAAGCGAGTGGGTGAGCTCGACGAGGAAATGGTCTACGAATCCCGAGCCGGCGAGGTCATCACCCTCGGTGCCAGCAGCTGGCGCATCGAGGAAATCACCCACGACGCGGTGCGCGTCACCCCCGCCCCCGGCCTGCCCGCGCGCCTGCCCTTCTGGCACGGCGACCGCGCAGGACGCCCCTACGCCCTGGGCCTGCAAACGGGCGCCTTCACCCGAGCCCTCTCCAGCCTGGAGGCCGCGGATGCACCCGCCGCCCGCCGACAGCTCGAGCAGCTCGGCCTGGACCGCTGGGCCGTGGACAACCTGCTGGCCTACCTGCGCGAGCAGCGCGAATCCACGGGTGCCGTCCCCTCCGACCGGCGCCTCATCGTGGAACGTCACCGCGACGAGCTGGGCGATTGGCGGCTGATTCTCCACTCGCCCCTGGGCTACTCGGTGCACGCCCCCTGGGCCCTCGCGGTGCGCGCCCGCATTATCGAGCGCTACGGTGTGGACGCCTCGGTCATGGCGGCTGACGACGGCATCATCCTGCGTCTGCCCGCGATGGAGGACGTTCCGCCAGGGGCCGACCTCTTCCTCTTCGATCCCGAAGAGCTGGAGGGCATCGTCACCGATAGCGTGGCCGACTCGGCCCTCTTCGGTTCGCGCTTCCGCGAGAACGCAGCCCGCGCCCTTCTGCTACCCCGGCGTAATCCGGGCAAGCGCACGCCGCTCTGGCAGCAGCGTCAGCGCGCCGCGCAGCTTCTGGACGTGGCCCGCAAGTACCCCGAGTTCCCCATCCTGCTGGAGACCGCCCGCGAGTGCCTGCAGGACGTGTACAATCTGCCGGCCCTACTACAGGTGCACCGTGCCCTGGAGTCTCGCAGTATTGCCCTGATGGAGGTGGAGACCGAGGCTCCCTCGCCCTTCGCCCGCACCCTGCTCTTCGAGTACGTGGCCGAGCACCTCTACGATGCGGATGCGCCCGCCGCCGAGCGCCGCGCCGCCGCCCTGGCCCTGGACCCGGCCATGCTCGCGGAGCTTTTGGGCACGACCGGGCTGCGCGAGCTGCTGGACCCTGCGGTGCTGACGCAGGCCCTGGCCCGCCTGCAGCGCACGGGCGAACGCTACCGGGCCTCCGGGGTGGAGGGCGCGGCGGATCTGCTGCGACAGTTGGGCCCGTTGAGCGCCCGCGAGCTGGCCGAGCGACTCCGCCCGGAGTCCGTCGAGCCTGAGCCGGCAACTCCGGATCGATCCGCCGAGCACCGCCCCGCGGAACCCCCGGTGAGCGAGGAGTACGCCCGCGAGCTGGCCGAGCGACTTGTGCACGCGCGGCGCGCCTATTCCTTCGAGGGGCCGGGGACCCCGGAAAGCGGCCCGCAGCTCTACTACGCCGCGGTTGAGGATGCGGCCCGCCTGCGCGACGGCCTGGGCATTATGCCCGCCGCGGCGCTACCGCTCGCCTTCCTGGAGCCGGTGGCCGAACCGCTCGAGGATCTGGTCTCCCGTTTTGCCCGCACCCACATTCCCTTCGGAGTGCACGAGGCGGCGGCCCACTTCTCGCGCTTGACTCCGGTGGGCACCGGCGTGCTTCTCCCCGTGCTGTTGCGCCTGCAGCGCCAGCGGCGCGTGACCTCCGGCGAGTTCCTGCCCGAGGTGATGCGGGGCGCCTCCGAGTGGACCGAGGGTCCGGGCGGCTCCCCCGAGTGGGTGGATGTGCAGGTTCTACGCACGATTCGCGCCCGCTCGCTTGCGGCACTGCGGCAGGAGATTGAGCCGGTCCCCGCGCGGGCCTACGGATTCTTCCTGCCCGCATGGCAGAACGTTCGTTCTTTATCGGTACGAGTGGCCCGGCCCCTGGCCGAGGCGAGCGCCTACGGCGCGTACCTCGAGCCGCAACGCACGGCCCGAATTATCGACGAGGCACCCGCGCCCCTCACCTCCGCCGCGCCCGAGAACGCCCGGGAGGAACAGACCGGCGCGCCGAACGGCGCTCAAGGCCTCGACGAGCCCGCCCTGCAGGAGGAGCTGCTGACCGCCATCGACCAGCTGGCCGGCGTGCGCATGCCCGCCTCCGCTCTGGAAACGCTCATCCTGCCGGCCCGTGTGAAGGGCTACCGCCCGCACCTGCTCGACGAGCTCATGATGACCGGCCGCGTCTTCTTCACCGGGGCCGGTCGGCTCGGCGGCGCCTCCCAGCGCTCCGACGGCTGGATTCGCCTGCACCTGAGCGAGAGCGCGCCGCTCACCCTGGGCCCCAGCTACCCCGCGGATTTTCTGCGGGAGGAGGAACCCGAGCTCCTCGAGCGCCTGCAGACCCCCGGCACCCTCGAGCACGCAATCCACGAAGCGCTCGCCCACGGCGGCCTCTTCGTGCCGGCCCTGCGCGAGCGGGTCGTTCAGATTCTCGGTGGGGCGGCGGCCCCCGGCCAGACGGTCTCCTTCCCGGATGCCGCCGAGCTCTCGAGCGCCCTGTGGCGCCTCGTGTGGGCCGGCGTGCTGACGAACGATTCCTTCGGCCCTGTCCGCGCGACGCTTGCGGGGGTCAGGAGCGCGCATCCGACTCCGGCGGCCGCCCCTCACCTCTCGCGGGTGGGTCGCCGCGGAGCCGGTCGCATCGCGGCGGCACGAGCCTCGATGGGCCGTTCCCTGCGCGGCGGGTACGCCGTGGGCGGTCCCCCACTGGTGGCCCCGCAGGATAGCGGCCGCTTCTCTCGCGTAGACTCCCTACTGGGCGAGCCTCTGGACCCCACGGTGGTTGCCCTGGCGCGCGCCGACCTGCTCTTGGACCGCTACGGCGTGCTTACGCGCGGCTGCCTGCAGGGCGAGGACTCCCCCGGCGGTTTCAGCCAGCTCTACCGCATCTACTCCGAGGCCGAGGACCGTGCGCTCGTGCGCCGCGGCTACTTCATCGAGGGCCTGGGCGCCGCACAGTTCGCGGCCCCCGCCACGGTGGATGCGCTACGCTCGGCGGCCGACCGCCTCGGCCCGCGCGATGAGCGACCGCGCCGCACCGCGACCGAGGAGGTGTTCGGCACGTTCACGGTGACGCTTCTGGCCGCCACGGACCCGGCCAACCCCTACGGTGCCGCCCTCGCCTGGCCCAAGCTGCCGATGCTTTCGGAGGAATCGGCACCCCTGCGGCACCGCCCGGCTCGCAAGGCCGGCGCCTGCGTGGTGCTCGTGGATGGTGCACCCGTGCTCTACCTGGAGCGCGGTGCGAAGACCCTGCTCATCTTTACGACCAACCCGGTTCTACTCGAGGCGGCCGCCCCGGCCATCGCGCGCATGATGGACTCGGGCGGCATGGATAAGATCTCGATTGAGAAGGTCAACGACGTGGAGCTTCTCACCGATTCCCCCACCCCCAACCGGCAGGGTGAGGATCCGGTGCAGACCCTGCGCCGCGCCCTGCAGCATCAGGGGTTCTACGCCACGGTGCGCGGGCTCTCCATGCGTCGGCCTCTCTAGCGCCGGCTCGTCCGTACCGGTTTAGGACGACTCCCCGACGCGGCGAGGCATCCGCAGGGGGCCTTCCGCGCACGACAAAGCGCCCCGCGCCTGCCCATGAGGGAGGTGCGGGGCGCTCTGCGTTCCCTACTCACAAACCGGATGGTATTCCCGGAATCCGCCGCGCTCTCGGGGTCCTCGAGACGGTGGGCCGTGGCGCGATACCTCGGCCCACCAGCTCGAGCCCGGGGGCCCGGCGGAGGAATATCCGTCCGGGGATCCGCGGCCCCATTGTCGTCGAATCCTGCAACCAAACATCGGAGAGGGAAGTTTGCGAACCGTGAGGCTAGTAGCCTCCGGTGAGGGTATCGACGGCACCCAGGCACAGGTCAATGGCTTCTTCCAGCCCCAGCCCGCGGGTGCGCACGGTGCGCTGGTCGCGGGGGTTGAGCTGCACCACGTGCAGGGCGAAGTAATCCACGAGTTGCAACCAGCCGCCGAGAATGACGCGGGTGCGGTCGTTAATCGGCATGCCGGTACGCTTGAGCATCCATTCGAGGTAGTCCGTGGGGTTATTGGGGAAGTCCTCACCGCCGGGGGTGGGGACGCCTGCCACCACGAGGAAGTACGTGCGCAGTGCGTTGCGCAGAGCCTCTTCGGGGTTTTCGTGATGCTCACCCAGGGCCTCGAGGACCGCCTTGGCCTCGCGGCGGGTGACCGCCGCGGCGAGCGAGTCCTTGCCGGGGAAGTAGTGGTAGAGCAGCGCGCGGGTGATGCCCGCATCGCGGGCGATGGCGCTCATGGACGCGCCGAGCACGCCCTTGCGCGCGAAGTGCTCCGAAGCCACCTGAAGAATCTGCTCTTCACGCTCGTGCGGTTCCATTCGCAACGCACCCGCGGTGCGGTGTTCTGCGCCCTGTTCGGTGGACGGCGCAGAAACTTTAGCCTCGGCGACTGTGCCTTGAGGTGCGTGTGAAGTGTCAGATTGTACCGGTGCAACCGGGGGAGTTCCTTTAATCTCTGCTTCCTTACGCTGTTTCTGTCCCATTTCGACCCCTTCGTTCGATTTTTCGAACTTCTGTGTCTTAATCGTAACGCTTTAATGCGCTTCTCAGCCTTTTTAAAAGTATTTATGACGTAGGCTATTCAGCCTACCAGGTCTCTATACGCTTCACATCTTTTAATCTGTAATGGGCTATATACTCTAAATGAAGTATTTATTACTGATGGTTTGACAGGGTTTTCGAAAATAACGTATATATTCATTTGTTTTTGTAAAACTAGCTTTATTTTTTTAAATTAAATCCCGAATATTTTCAAAAATGTGTGAGTATTTCGTTTTTATCCCCACCTATTCCCACAAGCGCAGATGAGTGTCAGATAAATCTGCGATTCCTCTAGGCCACCGCGCCAACCGGTACAGTAGAGCCATGCCCACCCACGATTCCCACCGCGACACGCCGAGGGCCCGTAACACCCCGGAGCTGAGCCCCTCTGCTCGGAGCGCCTCTGTGCAGGAAACCTCCGTGCAGCACGCCAAGCCCGCCCGCCGCGCGCATCGCCGCCTACTGACCCCTCCGCTGGCGCAGAAGAACGGCATCGACCCCATCCAGCTCGTGCTCCCCCACCCCGAGGAGCTCCCGGAGGCACTCGCCCCCGCCACGATTGCCAACTACCTCATCGCGCGCTTCTACCCGAACGACCCGCAGATTATTCACTCCCGCTTCGAAACCGGCGAGGTCCGCCTGGATGACGGCACGGTGCTGACCACCTCCAGCCCCTACGCGCCCGGCGAGCGCATCTGGTACTTCCGCGAGCTCGCCGATGAGCCCGAACTCCCCTCCGACATGCCGGTACTCTACGAGGACGAGCACGTGCTGGCCATCGACAAACCCCACTTTCTGCCCACCACCCCGCGCGGTTCCTATATCGCGCAGACCGCGCTGACCAAGCTACGCGTGCGCGAGGGCAACCCGCTGCTCATCCCAATTCACCGACTCGACCGCCCCACCGCCGGGGTGTTACTCTTCGCCAAGACGGTTCAGGCGCGCCGCCCCTTCCAGATGATGTTCCAGCACCGCCTGGTGTCGAAAACCTACCGTGCCGTGGCCCCGGTGCCCGCCGACCCCACCGCCGCCGAACAAGCCCTGAGCGCGGAGGGGCTGCGGGTGCGCTCACACATTCAGAAGGTGCGCGACGTGTTGCAGGTCCGGCAGCTCTCTGAGACGGAGTGCGTGGCGCGGGGCGTGGAGCCGAATACGCTCACCACCGCGCGCATCCTGGAAACCTTCACCCCCGACCCGGCCGATACTGAGGCCTGGGGCATCGAACCCGGTCGCCCATGGGGCCTCTACGACCTCGCCCCGCACACCGGTAAGACCCATCAGCTGCGCGCGCACCTAAACCTGCTGGGCGCCCCGATTCTTGGGGACGTACTCTACCCGCGTGTACTCCCCGACGGACCCGACCGCTCCGAGCACCCGCTGCAACTACTGGCCTACACCTTGAGCTTCAAACATCCCATCACCGGCGAGCCCATCAGCCTGCGTAGCGGCCGCACATTAGGTGCATGGGAGCGCAAGAACAGCGCGGTGCGGGAGGCAAGCTGAACCCCCGGAGGGACCGGTGATGACCCGGCACCAAAAAATGCGATAATGCAGAAGTAAGACTTCACCGTACACAAATAGAGGGCACCGTGAATTCCCAGCCGTCTTCCCACACCGCGCACTCCCCGGCATCTATGAGCGAGTACGCGGAACGCACCTCCTCCCACGCCGAGGCCGCGGCCGCCAGCGTCACCGACACCTTCGTGCACCGCATCCTCGGCGTGCCCGGAGCTCTCATCGGATCCATTCAGGTACCCGACCCCCGCCCGCTGAGCCAGCGCCTGAACGCTTGGCACTACTGGTGGCAGGCACACCTGCTGGACTGCGTGATTGATGCCGGTCAGCGTCACCTGCGCGAGGGCGATATTACTGCCGCCCAGGAGGAGCTGCACCGTGCCCGCGCGCTGTTGCGCGGCATTAACGTGCGCAACTATGGCCGCTTCGCGAACGACTACTTTGACGATATGGCCTGGCTGACCCTCGCGGTGGGCCGCATGAACTCCTTCTCGATTGAGCTGACCGGCGCAAACGACGTGGCCGCGCAGGACGCCGGGGCCGCCCTCTTCGAGCAGCTCGCCAAGGGCTTCGCGCCCGGCGGAGGCATGAGCTGGCGCAAGTCCAAGCGCGACTTCGTGAACGCCGCGGCCACCGCACCGGCAGCTATCGCATACGCTCGCGCGGGTGACCCGCACACCGCCGCCGCCCTCATTGACTGGATGAACGCAACCCTCTGGGACGCAGAACGTTCGCTCTATATGGACGGTGTGAATGTTCGCGGCGAGGAGTACGAGCTCGAACGCGGCGAGTACACCTACAACCAGGGCACCGCACTGGGTGCCCTGCTGAGTTTGGCGGCCTCCGGTGTGGCATGCGAGGTGGATCCCGCCGAGCGCGCCGAGCGCCTCATCGTCGGCATCGTCAAGCACATGACCGAAGAGGTGGAGTTCCTCTCCGGTGCGCGCCGCCGCATCCTCATCTCGCACGGTGACGGCGATGGCGGCCTCTTCACCGGTATCCTGGTGCGCTACCTGGGCATGGCGGCATCCTCGCCGTTGCTCAGTGATGAGGCGCGAGCGCTCGCCTCGACCCTGGTGTACTCGACCGCACGCGCCCTGTGGGAGGGCCGCCGCGAGTTCGACCCGAACCTGCCGATGAACGAGCTGGGTATCGATCCCAACGAGATTCGCGGTAAGGCGCTCGTGCAGTTCTCCCCGCGGTTCACCGAGCCGATGAGCAAGGTTGTGAAGCCCGGCGCGCCGGTGGAGCTGTCCGCTCAGGTGCAGGCGTGGACTATTTTTGAGACGGCGGCGCGTCTGGCGCATGCGCGGTACCTCGCCTCCCACAGTGTCTAAAGTACGGCTTCTAAAGTACGGCTTCTAAGACCCGGTTTCTAAAACCCTGCTGTTCTTTGCCCCCAGCCCTAATCTTCTCCGTTCAGTGCAGAAGGTTAGGGCCAGTGCAGAAGGTTAGGGCTAGATTCATTGCAGGGGCTTGCTAGCAGGCGTACGGTGAATTTTATGCTTGCTTCAGAATCACAACAGGTCACTGCCAGCCCGAACGCTAACACCATTTTCATGGTGTGGAAGTTCAAGGAAGACATTGCTCACGATGCCCTCATCGAGGGTTTTCAGACCCTCTGCGGGCTCGCGATTCCCCTCCGCCACCCCGCCGCAACCCGCTACTCGCCCGAGAACGCCAGCATTGTGCTGGGTATCAGCCACAGCGCGTGGCTGACCCTGGATCTGCCCAAGCCACTGCCGCAGGAGCTCGTGGAGTTCGAGGAGATTAGGGGACCCAAGCACACCGCGGTGTCCACTCCCGGTGATTTGCACTTCCACATCCGTGCGACTCAGCCGTCCGTCGCTTACGATATGGCGTCCGCTATTACTGCGGCTCTGCGCGATATTGCTGAGGTACTGGATGAGGTACACGGCTTCCGCTACTGGGACGGCCGCGCCATCATCGGTTTTGTGGACGGCACCGAGAACCCGCAGACCCCCGCGGCCCGCGAGTACTTCGGCCTCATCGGTAACGATGACCCCGCGTACAAGGGCGGCAGCTACCAGTTCGTGCAGAAGTACATCCACGACATGACCGCGTGGAACGCCCTGCCCGTCTCGGAGCAGGAAAAGGTCATCGGCCGCTCCAAGCAGGACGACATCGAGATGAGCGAGGACGAAAAGCCCGCCAACTCGCACTCCGCCATCGCCAATATCGGTGACGACTTCAAGGTTATTCGCGACAATATGCCCTTCGGCACCGTGGGTAACAACGAGCTGGGCACCTATTTCATCTGCTACGCCAGCACCTTCTCGACCGTTCAGAAGATGCTGAAGAACATGTTCATGGGAGTGGATGGCGCCAACTACGACCGCCTGCTGGATTTCAGCACCGCGGTGACCGGCACCCTCTTCTTCGTGCCGACCGTAGATATGCTCGGCGACTTCGCCGGCTAGTCCGGTATACGCCCCCGCAACCCCGCCTCCCGCGTAGGAGGCGGGGTTTTCCGGTACCCTAAGTATGAACATTCAGACGGACAGCGCACGCAGATCGAGAGAAGAATGAGCGTTCTAGATAACTCTTTCCCCACCGAGGACTTTGGCTTCACCATCACCAGCCGCCTGGCGGACACCGCCTCTCCCAACGCTGAACGCATCGATGCGAACGGCGGACAGTTCCGAGGACGCACCGGCGTCATCAACACCCCGCACGGACAGATTCAGACCCCCGCCTTCACCCCCGTGGGCACCAAGGCAACCGTCAAGGCGGTCCTGCCCGAATCCATGAGGGAGCTCGGCGCTCAGGCTCTGCTCTCCAACGCCTACCACCTGTATCTGCAGCCCGGCCCCGAAATCCTGGATGCAGCAGGCGGCCTGGGTGCCTTCATGAACTGGGACGGCCCGACCTTCACCGACTCCGGCGGCTTCCAGGTCATGAGCCTGGGCTCCGGCTTCAAGAAGGTCATCGACATGGGTACCGTCGCGGACGCTAAGGGCGCCGACGGCCGCCCCCTCGGTGACGACGACGTGGCAAAGGGCAAGGAACGCCTCGCCCACATTGACGACGACGGCGTGAACTTCAAGTCGCATATCGACGGCTCGACTCACCGCTTCACCCCCGAGGTGTCCATGCAGGTTCAGCACCAGATCGGTGCCGACGTCATGTTCGCCTTCGACGAGCTGACCACCCTCTACAACTCCCGCGGATACCAGGAGGAGGCGCTCGAACGCACCCGCCTGTGGGCGTTGCGTTGCATTGCTGAGCACCAGCGCCTCACCGCAGAGCGTGTGGGTAAGCCCTACCAGGCACTCTTCGGCGTGATTCAAGGCGCCCAGTACGAGGACCTGCGCCGCAAGGCATGCCAGGACCTCGGCTCCATGCCCTTCGACGGTTTCGGCATCGGTGGTGCGCTCGAGAAGGAAAACCTCGGCACCATCGTGCGCTGGTGCGCCGAAGAGCTGCCCGAATCCAAGCCCCGCCACCTGCTCGGCATCTCCGAGCCCGACGACATTTTCGTCGGTATCGAGAACGGTGTGGACACCTTCGACTGCGTCTCCCCCACCCGCGTGGCACGCAACGCTGCCATCTACTCCCCCACCGGCCGTTTCAACGTCACCAACGCTCGTTTCAAGGCGGACTTCTCGCCCCTGTACGAAGGCTGCGACTGCTACACCTGCACCCACTACACCCGCGCCTACCTGCGTCACCTCTTCAAGGCCGACGAGCGCCTGGCGGCGACCCTCGCCTCCATCCACAATGAGCGTTTCATCGTGCGCATGGTGGACGAGGCCATCAAGGACGGCACCTACTTCGAGTACCGCGACGAGTTCCTCGGCAACTACTACTCCGGCAAGAAGCCCTAAACCCGCTCTTCAACCCGTTTAAGGAGAACCCTATGAGCATCACTCATGTTTCCGATGAGGAGCTCCTCGTCTTCGACCACGAGATCGCAGCCCCGGTCGAGGACGTCTTCGGCGCGTACATGGACCCCGAACTGCTGGTCCGCTGGTATGGCCCCGCAGGCTGGCACGTGCGCCCCACCGATGTGGTGCTTGAACCCGTGGTGGGCGGCATGCAGCGCCTGTCCATGATCAACGAAGTGGACCCCTCCGTGTCTTGCATCCTGCAGAGTCGTTTCCTGGCCATCGAGCCTTTCAAGGAGATTGAGTACGCCGAACAGCTGCCCGACCACCTGGGCAACCCCGGTAGCGTGCTGGTCTACCAGCGTCACCGTTTCTTCCCCGAGACGGTGATTACCGCCGATGGCGTGGGGTCCGGAACCCGTATCGTCGTAGAGATCGGCCCCATGCCCGCCTCGGTCCACGAGGAGGTGCGCACCACCTGGCGTTCAACCTTCGCCCGCCTGGACGACGTGCTGGCCACCCGTATCCGCGATGAAGCGTAGGTCCCACCGCGTGGGCTTCTCGAAATAGCATGAGCGCCGCGCTGACGATTCAATCGTCAGCGCGGCGCTCGTGTTGTAGGGTCCGTCTCTTAAGTCGCGCGGGCTTTGAGATGCCGGCTAGTTGGTCAGCTTCGCGGTGATGACGGTGCTACCGCCGTCCAGTGACACGCACTCGGGGGTTGCACGGTCCACACCGTCGCCCGGCTTCCAGTAGCAGCGCGCCGACATGACCTCGCGCTCGCCATTGGCCTTGTCGGTCACCTCGGCGGGGTTCTGTACCACGAACTGGCGAATCAGTTCCTTGGCAAAGAGGCAATCCACCGCGCCCGAAGCCACCTGAATCGTGGCGTCGTGCTTCAGGTATCCGGTGGCCTCCAGGGTGCCGCAGGTGCCTCCCGCGGACTTCACCTCGGAGGAGGAGAGCGAGGCGGTGCTCGAGGGGGCCGAAGAAGCTCGGGCCGTCGAAGAAGCCTGAACCTGACCGCCGGTCTGCGCGCTCGCGGTAGCCGTAGCGCTTGCGGTCGTGATGGTGCCCGGGGTGACGGTCGCCTCCGCGGTCGCGGTCTGCACCGTTCCGGGGGTCGGGGTGGATTCTGTGACGGTCACGGTGCGAGTGGGGCTGGGGGTGGGAGTTGCCTTCGCGCTTGTCGCGCTGGGGCTGGGGGTCGCGGTGGCGCTCGGCGAGGCCGAGGTTCCGCCGCCTCCGGAGCAGGCCGCGAGGGCGAACAGGAGCGTCGCGCCAAGGGCTGCGGGGGCGTAGCGTTTCATCCGGCTGTGCGGGTGAGGGGTCTGTGCCGGTTGCATGGTGACCTTTCTGCGTCTTTGGTTCCGGGTTCCTTAACCATTCTAGAACGCCGCCTGTGCGGGGGCTATGCCGCACCTCCACAAGCTATGTATGGGCGGAGGAGGCTCCCCGTCGTTGCGGGGAGCCCCCTCCTGAGCTTATCCACAGGCAGCCCCTGTGGCTGTGAGTACGGCTAGTCCTCTCTTCCGCCATCAGCCGAAATGCGCCGGGCTGTTCCTTACTTCTTCGGCAGGAAGGACTTGAGCAGCTCTCGCTGCTCGGGGCTGAGTCGAGTCAATCGCCCCGCCACGGAGTCCCAGAAGGCCAGCACGGTGAAGGCGCGCACGCACTCGCGCTGATCCACCGGGGAGAGAATCGAGTAGCCGATACGCACGGACGCGGCGCTCACCTTTTCCACGCGTGCACGCACGGGCACGGGCTCGCCGGTGTAGGGCAGCTGCGCAAGGTAGCGGATGCCGTGCTCGGCGATGAGGGCCTGAACGCCCTCGGGCACCAGGTCGAAGAGCGGGATGGGCGGGTTGGGTGCCACGGTCGGTTTCTGTCCCGAGGAGGGCGGCGGGCCGAAGAGGGCCACGCGGGCCTCCTCCATGATCGAGAGCATGGCAACGTTGTTGACGTGTCCGTAGGCGTCCATGTCGCCCCAGCGGGCGGGGACGTACACGGTCAGCTCATCGGCCGCGGTCGTGGCGGCGGAGGCGCCGGCCGCAGAAGTGGTTTTCTGGGGGTTTTCGTGGCTTTGCATGGCTTTAACTCTACTCCTTTCGGAAATACTCCGGAAAATTCACACATAAAGACATATTTACATTAAAATTTATGTTCTTCCGAAATTTAACCACTAAAAATATTGGCTCGAATTAAAACGATGAGGCCCGAAAGCTACGATGCTTTCAGGCCTCATCCAACACACAGACATTTGAACGCATACAAGATCATACGGTTCACTATTTATAATAGACCTCTTTTGAGGGTCTGCGTTATTTTTACGGTTATATTACGGCAGAAGCCTTAATCTTCCGTATTTTTCGTTTCTTGACGTTCGCACCGCGGGAGAACCGCGAGGGGGGTTAGCGTCCCAGCTTTGCCGCGGTCTCGAGGGCATGGTCGGCGTCGTGCTGCGCCGCATCGTAGCCCTCCGTCGCCCGCTGCGCCTCCGCAAACGTCTGGTCGTCAATCGTGTGGCTGTGACGGATACGAGCGAAGTACAGCACGCTCAGCACCACGAAGTAGCCCACGCCCACCACGGAGGGAATCGCGGATCCGCGCACCCTAAAGAGCGCCACCCACACCGCGAAAAGCAGAACAATGCCCACGCCGGCGGTGAAGCGTCCACCCCACAGGCGGAACCCGTGCGCGGCGGGCTCAATGCGCTTGTACACGATGTAGGCGAAAAGAATCAGAACCCACACGGTCAGCGCGCACACCATAATCACAAAAATCATGGAGAGGAACGCCTCCTTGGGGCTGTACAGCGCCAGCAGAATAGCAATCACCATGCCGCTGGTCGACAGCCACACGGCACGCGCAGGCACACCCGCGCGGTTCACGCCGGCCAGCGGTCGAGGAGCCATACCGTCAACCGCCAGGGAGTGCAGCAGACGCGCACCGGCATACAGGTTCGCGTTCGCGCTCGACAGGGCCGCAATCAGCACCACAAAGTTCACGAAGTGAGCCACACCGTGCACGCCCAGCTGCTCAAAGACCAGCACGAAAGGAGAGGCCTCAACCGCATCGCCCAGGCTCGAGGCCGAACGCCACGGAATCACGGCCACCACAATCAACACGGCCAGCACGTAGAAGGTCGCCAGGCGAATCATCATCGCCTTCGCGGAAGAACGCACCGAGCGGGAGGGATCCTTCGCCTCTGCGGCCGAAATGGAAATCATTTCGATACCACCGAAGGAGAACATCACCACGGCCAGCGACAGCCACAGCGACTCCGGGCCGTTAGGCATGAAACCGCCGTCATTGAAGAGGTTTGCGGTACCCACCGCGGCGTGGCCGGGCAGGCCAAAGAAAATCAGGCACAGGCCCACCAGCAGGAAGGCCACAATCGAAATGACCTTGATCGAGGAGAGGAAGAACTCCAGCATGCCGAAGGACTTCACGCTCGTCAGGTTCAGCACAATCAGCGCCGCGCCGAATGCCGCGATGCCCACCCACAGCGGCAGCTGCGGCCACCAATAACTCAGGTAGGTCGCCACCGACACGAGCTCCACGCCGGCAATCAGCACCGTCGCCGTCCAGTAGGCGATGCGCGTCAGGAATCCCGCGAAGGGCCCCAGGTAACGGGTCGCGATCGTGCCGAAACCGCCACGCACCGGGTAGCGAATCGCCATTTCACCGGTCGCCGCGCCAATCACCGAAGCGAGCGCCGAACCGATGGCGTAGGTCAGAATAACCGCGGGGCCGGCCATGGCAATCGCGGTGCCCGACCCCAGGAAAAGGCCGGTGCCGAGAGCCGAACCCATCACAATCATGGTCATCTGCCCGTGGGACAGGGAACGCTTAAGGGTTCGAGGCTCGGCGGTTCCCGCGGCGACGGGGCCGCGGGTGCTGTCATTGTGGGACACGGCTGTGCCTTCCTTCAGTACGCCCGAGGGCGTGATGTGTGCTGTGTGCTCGCGCTGCAGAAACCGCGAAGTCAAAACCACGGGTCAAAACCGCTGGGTCGCGGGCGCGAATAATTCCATTGTACGGGTGCCGGTTGATGCCTCCTACGGCAGAGGCGGGAGCTACCGGATGCGACGGGGTGCCGCGGCTCTTGCCCGCGGCGCCCCATTCTATAACCTCAACCCGAGACTAAGGCTCGGTAGCTCGAGCCTGAAGCTCCTCGGCCTCGTGCATTGCATCCAGGTCGGGACGCTTGAACCCGCCCAGGCGACGCGAGGCAACCGCGTAGCCGATAGAAATCAGCACGAAGAAGACCACGCCCACCATGATGGACTCCTGCACACCCGAGCCGTCCAGCATGAACAGGGCCACCAGGGTGCCCAACACACCCACCAAGGCCAGGCCCGCCGTCAGGCGGCCGCCCAGCACAGTGAAGGAGGAGGCATCCCCCTGATCCTTCTTGTAGGCCTGGTAGGTCAGCAGAATCATGATCCACACGATCAGTATGCACAGGGTCACCAGGGCCATCAGCAGGGCAAAGATGTTACCGATCTTGGCCACGGCCATCACGGTCGCCACGACAACGCCGGTGAAGGAAATCAGCAGGGCAACCATCGGCACGCCGCGGGAGGTCGTGCGGGCCGCAACCGCGGGGGCCATCTTGTCGGCGCCCAGGGCATGCATCAGGCGGGTTGCCGCGTACAGCGAGGCATTTGCACCCGACAGGGCTGCCACCAGCACCACAAAGTTCATGATGTCGGCCGCGAAGGGAATACCCATCTCTGAGAAGACCATCACGAAGGGGGACTCGGTCAGGTCAGAGTTCTGCGCCGCCGTCTGCCACGGCACCAGGCACAGAATAATCGCCATGGACACCACGTAGAAGGTGGACAGACGCCAAATCATCGCCTTCACGCTGGAGGCCACCGAGCGGGCGGGGTCCTTCGCCTCCGCGGCGGAGAGCGAAATCATCTCAACACCGCCGAAGGAGAACATGACCACAGCCATCGAAATCCAAATCGACATAGGGCCGTTCGGCAGGAAACCGCCGTCGTTGACGAGGTTCTGCACGCCAGCAGCGCCGTGGTTCGGCAGGCCCACGAACACCAGCAGCAGGCCAATCACCATGAACACGATTACCGCGGACACCTTAATCGAGGAGAGCAGGAACTCCAACGCGCCGAAGGACTTCACGCTCACCAGGTTCAGTACCAGGATCAGCACGCCAAAGAACGTCACCGAAGCCCACAGGGGAATCTGAGGGAACCAGAACGCCACGTAATGACCCACGGCCACCAGCTCGGCACCGGCCAGCGGCACGGTGCAGGCCCAGTAGGCCCAGCGGGTGATGTAGCCGCTAAAGGGGTTCAGGTAGCGGCTTGCAATCGTTCCGAAGCCGCCCTGAACCGGGTGGCGCACGGACATCTCGCCCGCGCAGGCGGCAATAATCGCCGCAATCATCGAACCAATCGCGTAGGAGACAATAGCGCCCGGGCCCGCAATCTTAATCGCGGAGGATGAGCCCAGGAACAGACCCGTACCCAGCGCCAGACCCATCGCAATCATGGTCAACTGGCCGTGGGAGAGAGAACGATTCAACGAGTCGTTCTTCTCCGACTGCTCGGGGGTGTTCCCCTGCAGTTTAGACATAACGTATCTCTTTCTTAGACATGCTGTGTATTGGATAAAGCTGAAATGGCAATGCCGCCCAGTCGTTAGGCCGGGCGGCTCTGCACATCAGCTGTCAGGAGGTTAGCTTATGCCACGTACTCGAGTTCGTGACGCTTAAACCAGCCGATGACCGGGTAGCTAATGGGCATGAGGATAACCTCAACCAGGCACTTGTAGACGTAGCCGACCAGCACATAGTTCAGGAAAGCCTCGATGGTCTCGATGCCGAGCACCGGAGCCGCAATCGAGCAGAAAATCAAGGTGTCAACCAGCTCGCCGGCCAGGGTGGAGACAATCATGCGCAGCCACAGGAAACGACCCTTGGTAGCCTTCTTCATGGACACCATGATCCAGGCGTTCAGGGTCTGGCCGCACAGGTAACCGAGCAGAGAGCCGGCGTAAATCTGCCATACGGGGCCCAGCACCGCCTCAAAGGACTTCTGGTTCTCGTAGAATCCCGCGGCCGGCAGGTACATGATGACCAGGAAGCACACGGCGGCAAAGGCGGCGGCCACGAAGGAAGCAACGATGGCGCGGCGAGCGCGCTTGAAGCCGTACACCTCGGAGAGCAGGTCACCAATCACATAGGCCAGGGGGAAGAGGAAGAAACCGCCGTCGGTCACGATGGTGTTACCGATAACGGGCAGATCGAAGGGCAGCGGGCCGAACTCCACGCCCTTGGTTGCGCCAATATTCGAGATAATCAGGATGACGCAGGATGCAGCCAGCAACAGATCAAAGTAGCCGCGGCGACCGGCCCACGGCACCTTCACGGTGCTCGTCTGAGCCTTCGACTCGCTAACGGGTTTAGCCATAACTCTCCCCAGGTTCTTTCTCATGCGTTGTGTTTCTAGTGGTGGTTGTGTGGTGGGCTGACCACCGTAAACTTCAAATGCGGCACGTGGACCGCGTTCGGTGGGCTCGTCTGCCACCCGAGCCTCTCTAATAGTACCCATATACCGTACGCCGGGCAGATTGAGAGCCGCCCACGCTAAAGTTCGGACGCTCGGCCGCAGCCGCCTCATGCGCCTCCACGGCGTTTCGGCGCGCGGCGAGAGGTGGCCGTCCGACCTCGAGGCTCTGCCTACAATGGAGCCATGAAGAGGTTGAGCCACCGCCTGCGTCGTCCGCTGATCCACCGCAACCAGCGGCGGCTCAGCGCGCACATTCCGCGGTTGCATCCGCTCCTCCCCCGCGCGGCGCGCCTGGTTCGGGCGGCCGCCACGGTATTTGAGCCGCTCGTACTCGCTTCCTCGGAGATTGTGGGTTACCGCCCGTTCTCGCACCGAGGGCGCACCATCTACTACCGCGTGGATAACCTCAACCTGCTCAGCAACCCCGCTACCGGCCGGGCGCCCGGGCTGCTCCTCTACTTCGACGGCGACCATATCTCACGCGCCGGTAGCCGTCTGCTGCGCCGCACCTCCCCGTTGCGTGCCGAACTGGCGCAGGTGGCGGCTGAGTTCAATATGCTGTCGGTGCCGGTGCTGTCGCCGGGTAGTCTGCGAGAGCCGCGCCTTACCGACACCGATTCTTATGCGCCTCCGCTGACCTATAACTGGTGGGTTCGTGCCCGCTCAAACGGCAGGATGGTTCGCGCCCTCATTGAGGAGATTGCCCTGGCGTACGGGGTAGATACGAGCCGCGTCTGGCTTGCGGGCTATTCGGGTGGTGCGGAGTTCCTCAGCTATGAGCTGCTGTCGCACGATATTGACTGGCTTCACGGTGGCGGTGCCACCTTCATTGGTGGAGGAGGCGCTGACGGCATACCTGCGCGGGTGCGTGAGCGGGCGGCGTTGAGCCCGTCTTCGCATGCGCATCTGCTGATGAGCTGGCACGTGGGTGTTTTGGATGGGCGTTCCCCTTCGGCTCGGCGGCGCATGGCGACGAGCGCTGAGGGTAGCTGGTCGGCGCGTATTGCGACGCAGGAGGGCATCGCGTTCTATGAGGGGCTGGGCGCGCGGACGCTACTGCAGGTGACTCCGGGGCGTGGCCATACGGGGTATCCGATTGCGTCGTTGGTGGGTGCGGATTTGGCGACGGCGACGCGTTTAGGGTTCCTGTAGGGGCTGGTTTTTGTCATAAACGCGAAAATTCGCATGGATTAGGCAAATTTCTTGGTGACACATTCGATATATTCGTCATTTGATGACATTCTGAGGTAAGGTGTCACTATGCCACGTATTTCTGCAGCCACCAACGCCGCCCAGCGCGAGAACACCAAGCGCGCCATCCTGGACTCTTTCGGCGAGATTCTTTACACCCGAGGCCTACCCGGCCTGACCATGACCGACGTCGCCAAGAACGCGGGCATCGGCCGCACCGCCGTGTACAACTACTTCGCCGACATGGGTGAACTGCTGGTCGCCTACGCCCTGGACGAGACCGAACGCTTCCTCAAGGAGCTACGCGAAGGTCTGGAGGGCATCGAGAACCCCATCGACCAACTGGCCGTGTACATCCGCCTGCAGATCAACGACCTGGCGCGCCGCCACCTGCCCCCGGGCCCGGCCATGCGCTCCATGCTCTCCCCCGAGTCCTACGCGAAGCTCGGCAAGCACGTGCAGGAGTTGCAGATGGTCCTGGCGAACATCCTTTCGGCGGCCATCGCCGAGAAGTACATTCCGCAGAACGATATCCGCGAGCTGGCGATGCTGGTGCACGGCTCGCTTTCTTCGAGCGCGGGCCGCACCGAGGACGCGCCGGACGAGCAGACCCGAGAGCACCAGATCCTCAACACGATTCGCTTTATTCAGATGGGTCTGGGAGCCCGCTTCGATACCGAGGGCAACCCGGTACGCCTGGACTCCGAGGAACTCGCACCCCAGCTGGCTCCCGCGCAGGACGACTCCGGTCAGAAGGATGCCGCGTAGGCCCCTTTCTACCGCGGTGGCGTGTTCGACGGAGTTCCGTCGTGCAGATATACGTTGAAACTTTAAAACGCAGGTGCCGAGCCGTTCATAGAATGGCTCGGCACCTGCGTTGTACGGTTCTGCGGGCAACCGCGCGGTCCGGGCTCGGAAAGCCGCCCGGCGTCGCCTAGTTGCGGGCCCCGGGCAACAGCGCCGGGGAGATGGAGTCCAGGTCGAGCACCCGCGCGTACATGACGGCGCGGCGGTGCAGGGCGTTGCGGAGCGCGCGGTGCACACCGTCCTCCAGGTAGAGTTCGCCGCCCCATTTGACCACGTGCGGGAAGAGGTCGCCGTAAAAGGTGGAGTCCTCGGCCAGGAGCGTTTCAAGGTTGAGGGTCTTCTGGGTGGTGATGAGGGTGTCGAGACGCACCTGCTGCGGCGCGATACCGCCCCAGTCGGCGTGGGTCATGCCGTGCTGGGGGTAGGGGCGACTGTCGCCTACTTTTTTGAAAATCATGGTGGTGCTTTCTGCAGGTTTTTCGGACGCCCGGCGGCACGGACCCCGAGGGGCTCTGAGGAAATAGTAGCAAGGGCGCAAAAAATCCCCGGCCTTAGAATCTAAGACCGGGGATCGGTGGCGGAGGATGGGGGATTTGAACCCCCGAGGGCTGTTAACCCAACACGCGTTCCAGGCGTGCGCCATAGGCCGCTAGGCGAATCCTCCAGCTATGTTCCCTGCGCATTGCGTAGGCAACGAATAAGACTTTACTACAGGTTTGCGATGCCACGCAAGCCTTACGGGGGAAAAGTAATAGAAAGCACATTACTGCTGAGCGTGGCGGGTATCCGACTGCCTACGCACCCGATTTTGGGTATAGAAAAACCTCCTACGCAACCGCTGAAACCCAGGATTCCGAGCGCGCGAACTGAGGCGCAGGATTCCGAGCGCGCGAGGCAATAAATCCTGCGCCGAAGCCGCCGAGCCCCAACGAGGCGGAATCCTGGGTTGAAGCCGTCGAACGACAGTGAGACGGGCATGACGGGTGCGCATTCTCAGGAGAAAGGCCTGATTTTGGGTATAGAAAAACCTCCTACGCACCCGTCATAGCTCGAATACCCTTGCTACCTTCCGGTCCTGGGGGAGTTTTCCAAGATAACGCCACGTAAGAGGCAAGAACCAGTGTACCGGATTTTTGGCGCGTTGGGAACTCGGGGCGAGCGCGCGGTGGTTGCGGGCCGGCGCATCCTCGTGGTGCCCCGTCGCGCACCCTTAAACAGGACCCGCGCAAACGCCGCACCCGAACCCTCCGGCGGGGGTTCGCCGGGCGGTGACGGCGGGCCACTCGGGCGCGGGGTAAAGCGTCTAAAATGGTAGGGACTGTCCTATCCGCATCCCCGAGCTTAAGAGGTTGCCGTGAGCACTGCCCTTTATCGTCGTTACCGCCCCGAGACCTTCGCCGAGGTCATCGGGCAGGAGCAGGTTACCGTGCCCCTCATGACGGCCCTGGAGAAGAACCGCATCAACCACGCCTACCTTTTCTCCGGACCGCGCGGCTGCGGTAAGACCACCTCGGCCCGTATTCTGGCGCGCTGCCTGAACTGCGCGCAGGGCCCGACCCCCACCCCGTGCGGCGTATGCGATTCGTGCCGTGAGCTTTCGCGTGACGGCGGCGGTTCCCTCGACGTGATTGAGATGGACGCGGCGAGCCACGGCGGTGTGGACCACGCCCGTGACCTTCGCGAGCGCGCGACCCTGGCGCCGGTGCGTGACCGCTACAAGATTTTCATTATTGACGAGGCCCACATGGTCACCCGCGAGGGCTTTAACGCCCTGCTGAAGATTGTGGAGGAGCCGCCGGAGCACGTGAAGTTCATCTTCGCGACGACCGAGCCGAATAAGGTGCTAGGCACGATTCGTTCGCGTACCCACCACTACCCGTTCCGCCTGGTGCCGCCGGAGGTTCTTTTGCCGTACCTGCAGTCCCTGTGCGATCGGGAACAGGTGACGGTGGAGCCGGGCGTGCTGCAGCTAGTGATTCGTGCCGGTGGTGGCTCGGTGCGTGATTCGCTGTCGATTCTTGATCAGCTGATGGCTGGTGCATCCTCCGAGAAGGGTATTGAGTACGACCTTGCGGTGGCCCTGCTGGGCTACACGCACGCCCAGTTGCTGGATGAGGTTGTTGAGGCGTTGGGTGCGAAGGATGCACCGACTCTCTTTGGTGCGGTGTCTCGTGTAGTAGCAACCGGTCAGGATCCTCGCCGTTTTGTGGAGGATCTGCTGGAGCGTCTGCGCGATTTGATTGTGGTGAAGGCTGTTCCACAGGCTGCCGGCCAGATTTTGCAGGGTGTTCCGCAGGACCAGTTGGAGCGTCTGGGACAGCAGGCTCAGACGCTGACCGAGCGCGAGCTGACGGTTGCCGCGGGCACGGTCAATGAGACTCTGAATGGTATGACGGGTGCGGCGAATCCGCAGCTTCAGCTGGAGTTGCTGTGCGCCCGCCTGCTTCTGCCTGCAGTGGAGGGCTCTGCCGGTGGTGCGGAGGTTGCGGCGTTGGCTTCTCGCCTGCAGGTGTTGGAGCGTCGCGTGGCCGCCGGTGGTTCCGCCCCGGCAAGCGTGCAGACCGGTTCTCAGGCCCCGGCAGGTATGTCGGCCGCGCGTGCGGCGGGCATGGCTGCGGCAGGCCTGACCCCTAAGACTCAGGCACCTAACGCGCAGGCTCCTAGCGCCCCGGTTCAGGAGGCGGCTCAGCAGGGCGGCTCTCAGCAGGCTGGGGCGGGTGCTCCCCCACTGGCCGGTGGGCCGCTTAGCTCTGCGCCCCTGGCCCCGGCAGCGCAGGCATCGACAGCGCAGGAGACCGTATCTCAGGTTCCGGCCACTCAGACTCCCGCGCCCCTGGCTTCTCCCGCTCAGGCTGGTGCTCCCCTGGCGGGCACCGCCCCAGCGGCGGCACCGAACGCCTCGGCTCCTGCTGCATCCGCCCCGGTTGCTGCGACCCCTCCCGCCCCTTTGAAGCTTAATCCGAATGATCCGCTGGCGGCGGTTCAGGGCAATTGGCGCGCCATCCTTAACCGAATGAGCGTTCCAGGTTCCGCGGAGCAGCTGGCGCAGGTTTACCCCGCCCGCATGGAGGGCACCGTGCTCTACGTGCGCGCCGATATTGCAACCCTGCGCGCGGTCAAGGGCTACGTCCCCGAGCTGACCGCCCGCGTGGGCGAGTTCCTGCGCGGCCCCGTGACGATTCACGCCGAGGTCGTCAAGCCCGGCGAGCCCCTCAAACCGGGCGCCCCGACACCCCAGCAGGAGGCTCAGCCCGTCGCACCGGCTCCCCAGCAGCCCGCCGCACCCCTGGCGGAAGGCCCCCGCGGCGGCGAGGATGCGTGGCGTCGCCACGGTCAGCCGGTGAACGACGCGGCGGCTCCGGCAGCCACCAGCGTGGATGCGCCCCTGGGCGCCTGGGACGTGGCACCCATCCCGCAGAGCGAGGAGGCTGCACCCGCGGCCGACGTGGAGCCCTCCCCCGCAGAGCCTTTCCCCGCGCAGGTGCCCCCGGCCCAGCCTGAGCCGAGCCCCCACGCAGGACCGCTCTCTCAGCCCGGCACGGATGCTCCGGTCGGCGGCTTTGGCGAGCGTGATTCCTTCGCGGCCTCCGGCAGCGGGGTTCCGCAGGAGGCGCCCGGTCGTAGCGATGCGCAGGAGCCTCCGTTCGAGGACGAGCCGCCCTACGCTGAGCCCTCTTACGCCGAACCGGCCGAGGCAATGCCCACGGCCCCCGAGGCGGCAGCTCCCGCGACTGAGCCGGTTGCGCCCGCAGGCCCTCTGGCGGCAGGACCCCTGGCCGCCGGTCCTCTGGTGGCAGGACCTTTGGCCCCGGCGCCAGCCAATGAGTCGGCTTCTGAACCGGTTACCGAGCCCGAGCCTCCCGCCGAGCCCGCCTCATCCGAGGTGGTGCCCACGCAGCCCGTGCACGTCGTGACCGAGGAGGACTACATCTCGGAGGACGACGAGAAGGTCGAAAACAGCACTTTCATCGGCCTGCGGGCCATCGAGAAGATCATCGGCGGCACCGTCATCGACGAGCGCCCCCTGCACCAGGGCTAGACCCCCAAGGGCACGCGTTTCGGCCGGTCGTTCCGATGAGCCGCCCAACGCGTCCAACGCACCCGCCGGCGCCGAGAATGACAGGAATTTTCGGCGCCGGCGGGCATTTTTCTGCCCGAATCCCCGTTAAGCTGTCAGGGGGTTGGGCCACACTGGTACCGAAGCGGCCCCCACGCGGAGTATCCTAGACACTCACCGCGGACCACGGCAGATTGGAGAAGCATGTACGAGGGTGCAGTACAAAACCTCATTGACGAGCTCGGACGCCTCCCTGGCGTGGGCCCCAAGTCGGCTCAGCGCATCGCTTTTCACATCCTGAACGCTGACGCCGCCGCTGTGGCGCGCCTGGCCAACGCGATTCCCACGGTGAAGACCAGCGTGAGCTTCTGCGAGGAGTGCGGCAACGTCTCCGAGACGAAGCTGTGCCCCATCTGCCGCGACGAGCGCCGCGACCCGTCGGTGCTGTGCGTGGTCGAGGAGTCCAAGGACGTCGTGGCGATTGAGCGCACCCGTTCCTTCACCGGCCGCTACCACGTACTCGGCGGCGCCATTAACCCGCTGGCGGGCGTGGGCCCAGAGCAGTTGCGCATCCGCGAGCTGGTATCCCGCCTGGCGGATGAGCGCATCCAGGAGATTATTCTGGCGATGGACCCGAACCTTGAGGGTGAGGCGACCGCAACCTACCTCTCGCGCATGCTCGTGCCGCTGGGTGTGCGCCTGTCGCGCCTGGCCTCGGGTCTGCCGGTGGGCGGCGACCTGGAATACGCCGACGAAATCACCCTGGGTCGCGCGTTGGAGGGTCGCCGCGTGATCAGCGAGGGCACCGCCGCGGTTCACACCGCCGCCGAGGATTTTGAGCGGGCTAACCGCGAGGAAGAACAGGAGCGCGAGCAGGCCGCCGCGGTGCGTGCCGAGGAGGCGAAGCAGAGCCGCCGCCGCTGGAACTCCAGCATGTTCGACGATCTGGAGGCACCGGGCACTCCCGCCGGTGAGGCTCCCGCACCCGCCGGCGTGCAGGCCACGGTGGATGAGCAGCTCATCGAGCGGGTCCTTCAGGAGGGCGGGGAGGCTCCGGCCGCCGTAGACGGCGAGGCTGAGGCCCCCGAGGCCGAACCCACCGCCAAGGAACCCGCAGCGGAGAACGCCGAAACGCCCGAAAACCCTGAGACGTCCGAAAGCCCCGAGGACCCCACCGTTTCCCAGGGCTCCGCTGCCTCCGAGAGCCCCAAAGAGCCCGAGGAGTCTCACGAGGTGTTCCGCAGCGCCGACTACGAGGAGCGCATCCGCTCGATTCAGAACGCCCCGTTGCGCACCCCGAAGCCGGACGTTCCGCCGCTGCCGGGCGTGACCTACGTGAACCCGTGGACCTAGCCTTCCACCACTAGTACGTGCGCGGTGGGGTCCGCACTCCCGGGCCCGCCACGACCCGCGTAACATTCGGTAATATTCCACGAGTCAATACATACGGCTGGCAAGTTAGCCGCCCGGCCTGAACGCCGTCTACTATAGGTGAGGAGCCGGCGCTCTGCCGGCGGCACAGATATAACAGACCTGGAGAATTCTATGAGCCTGATCGTCCAAAAGTTCGGCGGTTCCTCCGTAGCGGATGCGGAGGGCGTCAAGCGCGTAGCCCGCCGCGTCGTGGACACTCAGAAGGCAGGTAACGATGTGGTCGTCGTGGTGTCCGCTATGGGTGACACCACCGATGAGCTGCTCGACCTTGCCGCAGAGGTCACCAGCAATGTCGTTCCCTCGCGTGAGCTGGACATGCTGCTGACCGCCGGTGAACGCATTTCGACTGCCGTCCTGTCGATGGCCATTAACGACCTGGGCGCTAAGGCGCAGTCCTTCACCGGTTCGCAGGCTGGCATGATTACCGACGGCGTGCACGGTTCGGCGCGCCTCGTGGAGGTGCGCCCCGATCGCATCCGTGAGTCCGTCGAGGCCGGAAATATCGCGATTGTGGCCGGTTTCCAGGGCATGAACCGTCAGAGTGGCGACATTACGACCCTGGGCCGCGGCGGTTCCGATACGACTGCCGTTGCGCTGGCCGCCGCGCTGAACGCCGATGTGTGCGAGATTTACTCGGACGTGGACGGCGTGTTCACCGCCGACCCGCGCATCGTGCCGACCGCGCACAAGCTGGATACCATCACCAGCGAGGAAATGCTGGAGATGGCGGCGAACGGTGCAAAGATTCTGCACCTGCGTAGCGTCGAGTATGCTCGTCGTTTTAACTTGAAGCTTCACGTGCGTTCTTCGTTCTCGGACCTTGAAGGCACTATCGTGGTTCCGGAGGAGTCCGCGGAACTGACCCCCATTCATCTGAAGGAGATTCCCTTGGAGCAGCCCCTGATTTCCGGTGTCGCGCACGATCGCACCCGCGCAAAGATTACCGTTGTTGGCGTTCCGGACGTTCCCGGTTCGGCCGCTAAGGTGTTCGGCCTGATTAACGAGGCGAAGGTGAACCTGGACATGATCGTTCAGAACGTTCCCACCGACCGCCCCGGCGTGACCGATATTTCCTTCACTCTGGACCAGGCGCAGGGCCCCACCGCGCTGAAGGCGCTGGAGGCCGCCAAGGCCGAGCTGGGCTTCCAGGAGGTTATTTACAACGAGTCGGTCGGCAAGCTGTCGCTGGTTGGCGCGGGCATGAAGACTAACACGGGTGTTTCGTTCACCTTCTTTGAGGCGCTGTCTAACGCTGGCGTGAACATTGACATGATTTCGACCTCTGAGATTCGTATTTCGGTGATTACCGAGCTGAGCAAGCTGGATGAGGCCGTTCGCGCGGTGCACACCGCGTTCGGTCTGGACACCGAGGGCGAGGCTACCGTGTACGGCGGTACCGGCCGCTAGGGTTGAGAGGGTTAGCTCGTTCGCGAGTTGCACGCTTCGGTAAGGGGCGGCGCCGGTTTGGTCCGGCGCCGCCCCTCCCCTTTATCAGTGCACAGGTGAAATAACTGAAATGCTTTACAGTTATTTCAGATAGGGGTAGGGTTGTATCAACCGTGGATGAGCCTCTCACCGAATGATATACACCCCACCGGCGTGGCATCTTCGGACGTTGGCTCTGCCGGCAACAGCACCAAGGAGAAGATAATGACCACAACCCTAACCAACCCTCTGGAGGAAGATACCCTCAATCAGGCTCGCGCAGAGGCACGGGAAATCCTTAAGAACTCTGAAGAAACCACCATTGAGCTGACCGTTTCGGGCCGAGAAAGCCAGCAGCTTGGCGATGCCCTCAACCAGGTCATTCAGCACGTCCTGCATGCCCTGGCTAACGGGCAAAGTATCGATGTTCAGGTTGTCCCTCACGATTTGACGACGACGATTGCGGCGCAGCGTATCGGTATTTCACGCCCGACACTCATGAAGGCTATTCGCTCTGGTGACCTCCCAGCGCATAAGGTGGGTAGCCACTTCCGTATCCGCACCGAGGATGCTGATGCTTTCCGTAAGGGACTTCTCAAGAAGACCGTTGCTCAGAAGGAGCAAGCTCTCAAAGAGCTCTGGGAGCTCGAGGATGAACACGGTCTTGTTGATGCCCTCGGAGGGCCCACATGGTAGCCTCCAAATACTCTGTTCTGCTGGATACAAATATTCTGATGTCCAAAACTCTTCGGGATTGGATTTTATTGTTGGCGGTGAAGAGTGAATACGAGTTCTTTATGCCTCACGTCTCCAGCGGAATTATGGATGAGTTCGGCTACCATGTTCGTCGAGCCAATCCAGCGATAAGCGACGTTGTCCTTGAAAACTGGAAGCAACAAATCATCAGGTCCTGCATCTCATGCATCTCCGGGTTTCCTGTCGAAGCTCCTGTTTCCTTCCCCGATACGGACGATCTTCACGTGCATGCCGCTGCCCAACATGGCGCCATGCACGCATTAGTCACTGATGACCGCAAACTGCTCGATTATGCTTCCACGGAAGAAGCTCAGAATATTCAAAATTATGAGACGCTCAGTGCGGATGATTTTCTGATGCAGCTCACCGAATACGCTCATCCCTCCTTATTTGCGGAGGTCTATCTTTTCCAGGAATCCTACGCTCGCTCTAAGGGGTTCACGGAGATTGATATTCCTCGCGCACTTGAACGAGCAGGGGCGGGTCAATTTGCCCGATATCTTCAGACTGTGGTGATTAATAGCCCACAGTTTGTCGATTTTGAACGTGAGTTTAAAGCCCGGTCTTCTAATAACTAGATAGACATTGCTACGTCCACTACCTCGTTGCGGCATCGTTTAGGCTAGAAGAATGACTACTCTTCAGACGACGCTTCGAATGATGGATGCCCGTCAATGGCGTGCCGCCGCGGCCGCCCACGAGGTGCGCGCCGGCCGCTACGCCGACCCCTTTGCACAGCGTCGCGCCCTCCACGAGGTGCACCCCGTGGAGGATTTCCTCTTCACCTACTACACGCTTAAGCCCGGCCAGTTCAAGCGCTGGCACCCCGGCGCCGGCGTCATTCTGCTGGACGCCCCCGAGCGCGCCTCCTGGCGCTTCTACCGACCCGCCACCGAACAGGAACTCCTAGAGGCCGGATGCGCCCCCGAGGTGGCACGCACCCAGGCGGAGGCGGCCTCCGCCGTCACCGTGGACGTCACCGGCTTCGTGGAACGCCGCGCCACCGCCCTCGCCTTCACCCACGAGATTCTGCGCAATACGGCCGCGAAGAAGGGCCAGTTCGGTTGCTTCGGCATGCACGAGTGGGCGATGGCGTACAAGTCGGTGGAAAACAATATCCGCCACGACTACCTGGAATTGCGCCTGGGCGCGGAGGGCACGGACCGGGTGGTGGAGAGCCATCGCATCCGCTGCTCGCACTTTGACGCGTTCCGTTTCTTCATGCCGCAGGCGGCGCCGATGAACGAGCTGCAGCCCACCCGTGAGACGCAGCGCGTGCTGGAGCAGCCGGCATGCCTGCACGCGAACATGGACGTGTACAAGTGGGCGTACAAGCTGCTGCCGCTGGTTGATTCAACCCTGGTCATGGATTGCTTCGACCTGGCCTGGGATGCTCGCGAGCTGGACATGCGCGCGGCCCCCTACGAGATTCGCGAGTGGGGCTACGAGCCAATCCCGGTGGAGACTGCCGAGGGTAAGGCGGAGTACGTGCGTATTCAGCGTGAGCTGTCCGAGCGTTCGATTGGCCTGCGCGAGCGCCTGCTGGAGGTGTGTGAGCGCTATCTTCCGCCCCTCGAGGCGTAAAAGACGTGATTCGAGCCTCTTAGGGTATCCACCAACCGAACACATACCCCCGTTACGGTCGTCAGTACGGTAAGATGAGATACGGCTCATACAGAACCCACGCACCCAAGGAGTGCCCACACATGGCCCGTATTGTTGTTGATGTTATGCTCAAGCCCGAAATTCTTGACCCGCAGGGTAAGGCTATTTCTCACGAGCTGCCCCGTATCGGTGTTGATTCCTTCGTGGATGTTCGCCAGGGTAAGCGCTTCGAGCTGACCGTCGAGGGTGAGGCTACTGAGGAGCACCTCGCAGCTGCCCGCAAGGCTGCTGAGGAGCTGCTGTCCAACCCCGTGATTGAAGACGTCGTGAACGTTTCGGTTCTGGAGGACTAGTACCTATGGCAGAGTCTCTCGCACCTACTGAAGTCCCCCTGGTTGGCGACTTTTCTACTTCCGCCCCGAACCCCGCTTTCGCTGATGCACGCGTTGGCGTGGTGACTTTCCCCGGCACTCTGGATGACCGTGACGCCGCACGTGCTGTCCGTCTGGCTGGCGGCACCGTGGTCGAGCTGTGGCACGACGACGCTGATCTGAAGAATGTTGATGCCGTCATTATTCCCGGTGGTTTCTCCTACGGTGACTACCTGCGTGCCGGCGCTATTGCCGCGAAGGCCCCCGTGATGCGTTCGGTGATTGATGCCGCTAGCGCTGCTGGTACCTCCGGTTCTTCGCCCCTGCCTGTTCTGGGTATTTGCAATGGTTTCCAGATTCTGACCGAGTCTCACCTGCTGCCCGGTTCGATGATTAAGAACGATCACCGCAAGTTCATTTGCCGTGACCAGACCCTGCGTATTGAGAACAACACCACCTCCTGGACCAGCAACTACGCTGCCGGCCAGGAGATTGTTGTTCCGCTGAAGAACCAGGACGGCCAGTACGTTGCGGATGCTAAGACCCTGGAGGCCCTGGAGGCTGAGGGCCGCGTGGTGTTCCGCTACGTTGGGTTCAACCCGAACGGTTCCCGTAACGATATTGCCGGTATCACCAACGAGCGCGGTAACGTGGTCGGCCTGATGCCGCACCCGGAGCACGCTACGGAGCCGGGCTTCGGTCCTTCGTCCTCCGGTTTCGGTTCGGTGTCCCTGCGCGGTGGCGCCGATGGTATTGGCGTGTTCACCTCGGTTCTTTCTAACCTGATTAACGCCCGCTAACGCACGACAAGGATTCTAAGAAGTTATGAGCGAAAAGCAGTTTAACCTCGACACCGTCGAGCATGCGGCAGCTACCCCGGACACCGAACTCCCCTGGGCCGAGCTGGGCCTGAAGGAGAACGAGTTCGAGGAGATTAAGGAGATTCTGGGTCGCCGCCCTACCGCGGCTGAGCTGGCAATGTACTCGGTCATGTGGTCCGAGCACTGCTCCTACAAGTCTTCTAAGGTCCATCTGAAGCAGTTCGGTGCGAAGGTCACCGAAGAGATGAAGAAGGACCTGATGGTCGGTATCGGTGAGAACGCCGGCGTGACCGACATTGGTGACGGCTGGGCTGTTACCTTCAAGATTGAGTCCCACAACCACCCCTCGTATGTGGAGCCCTACCAGGGTGCCGCTACCGGTGTGGGCGGTATTGTGCGTGACATTATTTCGATGGGTGCCCGCCCGATTGCAGTGATGGATCCGTTGCGTTTCGGCGCGATTGACCACCCCGACACCGCTCGCGTGGTTGGCGGCGTGGTGGCCGGTATTGGTGGTTACGGTAACTCCCTGGGCCTGCCGAACATCGGCGGCGAGGTCGAGTTCGATTCCTGCTACCAGGCAAATCCGCTGGTTAACGCGCTGGCTGTGGGCATCATGCGTCACGAGGACATCCGTCTGGCAAACGCATCGGGCGTGGGCAACCAGGTGGTCCTTTTCGGTGCGCGCACCGGTGGCGACGGCATCGGCGGTGCGTCGGTGCTGGCTTCGGAGTCCTTCGACGACACCAAGCCCTCGAAGCGTCCCGCCGTTCAGGTGGGCGACCCCTTCGCTGAGAAGGTTCTGATTGAGTGCTGCCTGGAGCTGTTCAAGGGCTCCGTGGTTGAGGGTATCCAGGACCTGGGCGCTGCGGGTATTTCCTGCGCAACCAGCGAGCTGGCTTCTAATGGTGAGGGCGGCATGCACGTCGACCTGACCAAGGTTCTGCTGCGTGACCCCACCCTGACCCCGGGCGAGATTCTGATGTCCGAGTCTCAGGAACGCATGATGGCCGTTGTCTCCCCCGAGAACGTGGAGCGTTTCGAGGCCATCATGAACAAGTGGGGTGTGGAGTACTCCTTCCTCGGTGAGGTGACCGACTCCGGCCGCTTGGTCATCGAGTGGGACGGCGAGGTCATCGTGGATGTTGACCCTCGCACCGTCGCACACGACGGCCCCACCTACGAGCGTCCCTACGCTCGCCCCGAGTGGCAGGACGACGTTCAGGCTAACCACTTCACCGGTTCGGCTGCCGACGACTCCCGCCCGCGCGGTGAGGAGCTGGGCGAGGCCCTGAAGGCGTTCATGGCGTCCCCGAACATGTGCTCCAAGTCCTGGATTACCAACCAGTACGACCGCTACGTGCAGGGTAACACCGCCCTGTCCATGCCGGATGACGGCGGCGTGGTTCGCGTGGACGAGAACACCAACCTGGGTGTTGCCCTGGCTACCGATGCCTCCCCGCGCTTCACCTACCTGGACCCGTACGAGGGCGCCCGAGCATCCCTGGCTGAGGCGTACCGCAACGTGGCTACCGTTGGTGCACGCCCGGTGGCCGTGTCTGACTGCCTGAACTTCGGTTCCCCCGAGGATCCGGACGTCATGTGGCAGTTCGCCGAGGCCGTTCGCGGCCTGGCCGATGGTTGCATGGAGCTGGGTGTTCCGGTGACCGGCGGTAACGTGTCCCTGTACAACCAGACCGGTGGTAAGGCCATCAACCCGACCCCTGTGGTCGCGATGATGGGTGTGATGGATGATGTTACTCGCCGCACCCCCTCGGGTTGGGCTCCCGAGCACGATGGCCAGGCCATCTATCTGCTGGGCACCACCCGCGATGAGCTGGACGGTTCCGAGTGGGCTCGTTTCAAGGGCCACCTGGGTGGTCTGCCCCCGAAGGTTGATTTGGCTCTGGAGCGTCAGCTCGGCGACATGCTGGTGAACATGTCTCGCGACGGTATGATTGATGCCGCTCACGACGTGTCTGCCGGTGGGTGGGCGGCCGCGCTGGGGGAGGCCGGCCTGCGCTTGATCACCGGGGTCCGCTTTGGTCTGGGTGGGGGGGCTGAGCGTGACGGCCTGGATTTGTTCACCCTGCTGTTCTCGGAGTCGCTGGGCCGCGTTGTGGTTTCGGTTCCGCGTTCTGAGGAGGTGCGTTTCAAGGATATGTGCACCGCTCGCCAGTTCCCCTTCGCCCGTATCGGCGTGGTGGATGCTGAGTCGAATGCCCTGGACTTCCAGGATGAGGTATCTATCAGCCTGGACGAGCTGCGTGCAGCTCACGAAGGCACCATGGCTGCCCACTTCGGTGAGGTTGCCAAGGGCTAACACCCAAGATGGTTAACGCTTGAGAGGGGCGGATGCTTGCGAAAGCATCCGCCCCTTCGCGTGTCTGGTGGTCGGCACAGACTCATGTATAGAGCCTGCTCTTCCCACCTCAATATATTCCAATATTCATATATATAAATTCCCGTTCGTTACGCTGGCAACTATCAGTTGATTAACAGGTGCGGGGATTATCTTTATCCCCTCCTGCCCCGATACACTGAAAGGTAGCGCCCCTCGGACCCCCGGTCGGTTGAACGGCGCCCCTAGAGATCCATTCGAGAAAGAGACCCCTGCATGGACCCCCAGCAGCCTCACGAGCAGAGAACAACCGCGAGTGCTGTCGCCGGATACGTTCCCGAGTACTCCGAAGCGGCGCATAGCGGCTCCTTTGATATCGCCCAGCACGGCCTCACCAGCGATGACGTTGCACGCCTGACGGCCGAGGGTAAGGTCAATACCCAGAACACGAAGTCTTCTCGCACGCTGTGGAGCATTATGCGTGCGCACCTTTTCACGGTCTTTAACCTAGTTCTGGGCCTCTGCGGTGCCGTGGTGATTGCCTACCAGCGTTGGGCGGATCTCCTCTTCCTGGTGGCTGTGATCGCTAACGTGGTCATCGGTTTCGTGCAGGAGTACAAGGCAAAGCTGGAGCTGGACCGCATCTCCCTGCTGGACCGCTCCCCCGCGACCGCTGTGCGCGACGGCAAGACCGTTGAGGTTCCCATGGAGCAGTTGGTGGAGGGTGATGTGGTGGTCCTCAAGCGCGGCGATCAGGTGCCCGCGGATGCTATTGTGCTCACCTCCGATTCGCTGGAGCTGGACGAATCCCTGCTGACCGGCGAGAACGACCCGATTGCGAAGCGCCCGGGCGATATGGTGCTCTCCGCCTCGAGCGTGCTCGGTGGTACCGGCCGCGTCCTGCTCTCTCACGTGGGTGCTAATTCTCGTGCAAGCAAGATCTCCGACGAGGCGCGCCAGTTCTCGCGTATCCAGTCTGAGTTGCGCGATGCCCTGAACCTCGTGGTCCGCTGGATTACGATTGGTCTGGCCGTCATTATTCCGGTGGTGCTGTGGGGTCAGATTCGCGCCGCCGGTGGCCTGGAGGCCGTGGAGCAGAACCACATGTGGGAGCAGGTGTCTATCGCCGTGGTCTCTTCGGTGGCTTCGATGATTCCGCAGGGCCTGGCGCTGATGACCACCCTGGCCTTCGCCGCGGCAGCCGTGGCTCTGGGCCGCAAGCACAATATCCTGGTGCAGGAGCAGCCTGCGGTTGAGGTGCTGGCTCGCGTTGACGTGGTCTGCTTCGATAAGACCGGCACACTGACCGAAGGTGGCGTGATTTTTGATTCGGTGCGTCCCCTGACCACCGAGGCGGTGGCTGAGGGCCCCGACGCCGACTCCGCCGAGCATACTTCCTGGCGTGCGTCCCTGCCGACCGGCTGGAACGAGGCGCTGTCGTGGTTCGGCCACGATGAGAACGCGAACCCGACCGCCACAGCGCTAACCGGCGGCTTCCCGCAGGCTTCCTCGGCTACCGTAAGCGGCATCGTGCCGTTCTCTTCGGCGCTGCGTTTCAGCGCGATTGAATTTAAGGATTCGGGGGCCTGGCTGCTGGGCGCCCCGGAGGCGCTGCTCGCCAAGGGCACCGCCGAGCGCGAGCGCGCCGCCGAGCTGGCAGCCCTGGGTCTGCGCACGATGGTGCTGGCCCATGCCGCGGCCGTGGTGCGTAACGAGAAGGGTGAGCCCGTCCAGAAGATTCCGGCGGACGCTACCCCGGTTCTGTTCGTGATTTTCCGCGAGAACGTGCGCGCGGACGCCCCGGAGATTGTGGAGTACTTCCACCGTCAGGGTGTGACGCTGAAGGTCTTCTCGGGTGATAACCCGTTCACGGTTGCCGCCGCCGCAAAGACTGCGGGTATGGACACCTCCGCCGGCGCGGTTGATGCCTCTACCCTGCCCGAGGACGGCCCGGAGCTTGCCGAGGCTGCCGCAACCCACAATATTTTCGGTCGTGTCTCGCCCGAGCAGAAGAAGAACATGGTCATTGCACTGAAGGAGCGCGGCCACGTGGTGGCGATGACCGGTGACGGCATTAACGACGCGCTGGCGCTCAAGCACGCAAGCTTGGGTATCGCGATGGGTAACGCTGCCCCGGCGACGAAGGCTGTCTCTCGCCTGGTGCTGCTGGACGGTAAGTTCTCGTCTCTGCCGGCCGCCCTGGAGCAGGGCCGCCAGGTCATCACGAACATTGAGATGGTGGCGAACCTGTTCCTGACGAAGACCGGTTTCGCGATTCTGCTGGGCGTGGTGTTTGGCCTGTTCGGCTGGGTGTTCCCCTTCCTGCCGCGCCAGTACTCGACCGCTGACTTCCTGATTGTGGGTGCGTCCTCCTTCGCGTTGACCCTGTTGCCGAACTCGCGCCGCTACGTGCCGGGCTTCCTGCGCCGCGTTCTGAACTACACGGTTCCGAACTCGATTATTGTGGTGGCCATGTTGCTACTGGTGACGGCCGCTTCGCTGTGGATGCACATCGGCGATATCCGCCAGGTGCAGACGGCTTCGTTCATTACCCTGGTCATGATGGGCCTGTGGAACCTGGCTGCGGTGGCCCGCCCGCTGAACCGCGCCCGTGTGCTGCTCTTCGGTGCGCTGCTGGCGGTGTTCTTCGCGGCGCTCTTCGTGCCGATCCTAGTGGAGTACCACCAGTTCACCGAGGTGGCCCCGCACCTGCTGTGGACCGCAATTGGTGCCGGCGCCCTGGGTGCGGCTCTGATTGAGGTGAATGCGCATCGCAACCGCCGCTGGCAGAAGCGCCACTACCCCGATCTTGAGGTGGCCTCGCTGAACTTCGTCCCGAAGAAGGCCGCGAAGTAGTTCGTTGCCCCTACCCGGGATAGCCCCGGCTGGGACTTTTTGAAGGGCCCCGTATTCTCGTTTCGAGGATGCGGGGCCCTCCGTGCGTTGTGCCTTTATCCGTCGGTTGGCTCACCCGAATGACCCGCCCGGGGGTCGCCTCCATTTGCGGAAATTTTTAACAGCTTCTGGGAGTTTCCTGTATCCATCTTGCCCTGAACCTGGGAAAACCCTTAAAGTTACAGGGAACTATTGAGAAGGGGGATCCCTCTCTTGACAGGATTGTTACTGGATTGGCAGGCAAGACCTGAGTGACTCAACACCATAGCGGTAGTGTAGCTTCCGGCGCGTAGCCGGTAGCCGCGTCGTATCGCTGTACCCTTGCGGGGCATCCGCCCCGACCGTCGGTTGAGAGCGCTCGGGTCTTTTGTGTTTTCGGGGAACTTTTTCCCGCCCCACCCGGCCGTCCAGATTTCACCCTGCGCATAGACTTTGACCGCATATCTAAGGAAGTATCGTGAACAACCGCGAACTTGGCGAGAAGATTCTCGACGGCCTCGGCGGCCCCGAGAACGTTGCGCATATTACTCACTGCGCGACCCGCCTTCGTGTTACTCCTGTGTCTAATGACGCAGTGCAGAACGAGAAGATTAAGTCCCTGCCCGGCGTGCTCACTGTGATTGAGCAGTCCGGCCAGACCCAGGTGGTGCTGGGCGACCGCGTTGAGGCTGTGTATAACGAGATTAACGCGCTGCCCTCCATGTCGAAGCAGGCTGAGAGCGAGGCTCCGGCGGAGGCTAATGGCAAGAAGACCAACTGGATTAACAACGTTTTCGATGTTCTGTCTGACTCCTTCCGTCCTCTGCTGTGGGCACTTCTGGGTACCTCGATGATTCTGACCCTCATCGTGTTCCTGCAGCAGCTGGGCTTCTTCGGCCAGTACACCGACCTGACCGGTCAGGTTGTGAACGTGGACATCGTCAACGGTGCGCGCCTGTCTGATCCCGAGGCTGCTAAGGCTCTGAATAACCAGTGGATGCAGCAGTTTGCTTTCTGGTACATCCTGAAGGCTGCTTCGCTGTCGGTTCTGAACTTCATGCCTATCATGCTGGGTGCTACCGCCGCTAAGCGTCTGGGCGCGAACATGTGGGTTGGTGCGGCTATCCCCGCCGCGCTGATGACCGGTACCTTCACCGATCTGACTGCTCTGGCTGATAAGACCACTAAGATTCTGAATGTTCCGTTCTTCGGTCTGGATCTGCCGCTGTACGCATTTAGTTACACCGGTCAGGTTTTCCCCCCGCTGCTGGCTGTTGCTCTACTGGCTCCGTTTGAGCGTTTCCTGAAGAAGGTCATTCCTTCGATGCTGCAGATGGTGTTTGTACCGATGATTTCGGTCATCGTTCTGGTTCCGGTGACCGCGTTCCTGGTTGGCCCCATCGGTATCGGTGTGGCTATGTCGATTTCTGACTTCCTGAAGATGGTTAACGACCAGGCTCCGGCTCTGGTTGGTGCTCTGATTGCTGGCCTGTACCTGTTCATGGTTCCGCTGGGTCTGCACTGGCCGCTGAACGCTGTCATGATTAACAACCTGCAGACCATGGGTACTGACTTCATCCAGTCCCCGATGGGTGCATACAACTTCGCTGTGTTCGGTGTTGTGACCGGTGTGGCTATTAAGGCTAAGCGTGACCGCGAGCTGCGTCAGACTGCTGTTGGTGCGTCGATGTCCGGTCTGCTCGGTGGTATTTCTGAGCCGTCCCTGTACGGTGTTGTGCTCCGTTACAAGCGCGTGATTCCGATTATTCTGGTTCCTGCTGTTATTGGTGGCGCTACCATTTCCTTCCTGGGTGTTAAGTCTTACGCCTTTGCGTTCACTTCGCTACTATCGATTCCGGCTATGCAGCCTTCTCACCTGTACGCGATTGGTCTGGCTATTGCGTTCTTCGGCGCTATGACCGGTGTTCTGATTTTTGGTTACGAGTCGAAGGCTGATGCTGCGAAGCATGCCGCTCAGCGTGCAAAGGAAGAGGCTGTGGAGGCCGCTGTTGAGGCCGCTGAGAAGAAGGTGGAGGAAGCTGAGGCTCCTAAGAAGACTGAGGCTGCTTCCCCCGCCGCTGAGGCTTCCGCTTCCGCTGGTGAGGTCATTGAGCTGCACGCCCCGATTGAGGGTACCGCCGTTGCTCTGGCTGATGTTCCGGACCCGATTTTCGCTGCTGGCAAGCTGGGCGAGGGTGTGGCGATTGAGCCGACCGGTACCACCGTTGCTGCTCCCGCGGCCGGTAAGGTTGCCGCAACCTACCCCTCGGGCCACGCTGTGGGTCTGAAGCTGGAGAACGGCGTTGAGCTGCTGATTCACGTTGGTCTGGATACCGTGAACCTGGACGGTAAGGGCTTCAGCGTGAAGGTTGCCAAGGGCGATGTTGTTGCCGCCGGCGATACTCTGATTGAGTTCGATCCCGAGGTCATCAAGGAGGCGGGTTACCCGCTGATTACCCCGGTGATTGTCACCAACACCCGCAAGTTTGCAGAGGTGAAGGGCCTGCCGGGCGTTGCTCACCAGAACCTGAGCACCGTCCTGAAGGTGACCACTAAGTAGTTCGCTTTCTAGGCTCTAAGGGGCCCCGCCATCGTGGCGGGGCCCCTTTCCGTATACCCTAATTTCGACACGGTCCAACGTTGGTATACCCACTGGCCGGGGGGGGTATTTCTGCTAATGTGATAATAAGCTCAACAAGGAAGTTCTCACGTGATAGGGAGTACGATGATGTCTTCTGATACTAGGACATGGGATACCGGGGTGTGGGAAGAGCAGCAAAAAGAGCTACGCGCTCTTTCTCCTGTTCGGCGGCTGATGCGCCGGCTCAATCTTGAGGCGCTCGTCTATGAGTCCGCGCCGTTCCCGGTTCTGCTGCGTAAGCTCTCCGCGCTGATTCCAGCCTGCCTTCTGTGGTGGGTTATCTACGAGCCGTACCGGCTTGCTTCCTCCACCCACCTCCCCGAGGATACTCACGCTATTACACTGCTCCCCGGAGCCTGGGGTGACCCCGCTACGGGGGCTTATGGAGGTCTTCCTGAGCTGCCGGAGGTCCTCTTGCGTTGGGTGCTGTGCATCGCAGCAATGGTGGCTGTCGTTCATCTCTGCGGCGTCAAGGCGAAGGGTCAAAGCTTCACCGTTCCTCGGGATGCGCGTTCACGGTTAATTGCGCTGATGCAGGCTCTGGGTATTTTCGGTGCTTTTGCGCTGGTCGTTTGGATCGAGTACATGATGACTCCGCTGACCCTCATGTTTGACACCGTGTATGCGGGTCCCACCGCCGCTTACAGCGGGGATGGCGTAATTCCGTTGCACCTTTTCCTTTCCTCGTCGTTGAGCGCTATCTTTCTAGGCTATTTTTGCGTGAATCTTTTTGCCTCGCTGAATATCCCCGGTTACCTGGGCATCCCCGCAATTATCTATGTGGGGGCGCTCCCTTGGGCACAGGCGGAGCGGCATCAGTTCACCTTGGCGCTGGCGTGGGTTATTGCGGTGACGCTGGTGAGTTGGCTGGTGCGCGGTATGTGGGGCACCCCGATAGCTTGCGCGGGGTATTCTCTGTGGATTGTGCTGGTTGCAACTAGCGGCGCTCCTTTTGATTTGCCAGCTAATATGAGCCGCGTCCTTGTGATTTTGGGATTCCCGCTGGCCTTTATCGTCGCTGGAGGCGGCATTTACCGCATCTTCTATCTGCGGCAGAACCCGAAGATGTTGAGGTATCTGCAGGAGCGTTCCCTGTACATGGGCGAGTGGTAGCAACCGGTTACGGCGGCGCTCTCCTCCCCCAGTTTTTGTAGTTACATATCCTGCTAACGTGTCCCGCTGAAGGACACAGAACAAGGGGAACAGAAAAATCCCGGGCACTCTCTTGTGAGAGTACCCGGGATTTTGAGTCCTACAGGATGACTAGAGCATTACCTGAAACGGTATTACTCTCGCCTACTCTATTCCTGCCAGCCGACGTTGACCCAGTAGTCAGCGCTGGTGTAGCTCTGCTTGAACAGGGACGGACCGTAGTTCGCGACCTTTGCCTTCACAGCGGCGTACATCGGGCCGTTTGCGTAGGGCAGGTACACTGCGACCTTCTCGTAGTAGAGCTTCTCCGCCTCGTTAGCAATCTTGATGCGCTCGTCTTCCTTCTCGGTGTTCTGCAGCTTCTCGATGAGCTTATCAACCTCGGGGTCACCGACTCCGAACACCTCGGTGGTGAAGAAGTAGGGTGCCGAGGATGCCAGGTCGGGCAGAACGCCCCAACCGGTGAAGATTGCTTCGTAGCTCTTCTGGCCAAGCACGGAGTTGGAGTTCGACTGCGGCTGGTTGTCGGAGGTCAGGCGGATACCTGCAGACTTCAGCTGCTGCTCCAGGATCTGGTAGACAGCCTGGTAGACAGCCTCGGAACCGAAGGAGGTCAGGGCGAAGCTGGCAGTCTTGCCGTCCTTAGCGTAGTAGTCGCCAGACTTGGAGTAGCCTGCAGCTTCCAGAATCTTGCCAGCAGCCTGTGCACCGGACTCACCCTCGTAGTTGTTCTGGTAGCCCTTCTGGAACGGCATCGCGATGATGGAGCCGGGCAGCGGCTCGGTCCAGCCGAGCTGCGAGAAGTATGCCTTAGCGATCTGCTCGCGGTCCACAGAAGCAAGGATTGCGCGGCGCAGTGCCAGGTCCTCGATGCGCTTGGGGTTCAGCTGAATGATGTTGACGTTGGTGTTCTGGCCCTGGCGAATCTCGGTGCCTGCCTGACCCTTCACAGCGTTGTAGCTGGTTGCACCCACGAAGGTGAACGCGTCCAGTTCGCCGTTCTTGAAGCCTGCACGGATTGCGTCGGAGTCCATCTGACGCCAGACGATACGGTCCAGCACCGGCTTCTCGCCCCACCACTTGTCGTTAGCGACCAGGGTGAGCACCTTCTGGGAGGAGTTCCACTCGCCAACCTTGAAGGGACCAGCCCAGTACTGGTCGAGGGGCTTGTCCACAAATCCGTCGTTGAAGAGGTTGATGTCTTCCAGGGCAGGGTGGATTGCGAAGGCGCACAGACCCTCGGAGGGGTAGTACGGGGTCTTCATGGTGACCTTGACGTGGTAGTTGTCGCCGTCAACAGCCTCGATGCTCTCAACCTGCTGCCACATCTGGTTATCGGTGATGTGGTAGGGGTTGTCGGTGACTGCGCTGTAGACCTTCCACATTGCACGCACGGCGTTCACGTCCATGGGGGTGCCGTCGTTGAAGGCTGCCTTGGGGTTGATCTTGAAGGTCGCGGTCTGCACACCGTTGACGGTTTCGGTCTTGTGCTCGGTGCAGAACTCGGGGTTGAGGGTGCCCTCGCCGTCGGGGCTCATGGTGTAGAAGCCCATGACAGCAGCGATGTTGCAGGGTGCCAATGCGTCCAGGTTGCTGGAGGTGTAGCCGCTCTGGGTCTGCAGGTTGAAGTTGGGGCCCAGCGCAGGAGCTGCGAGGGTCATGGTGCCGCCCTTCTTGAGGGAGGAACGGTCCTGCTTGTTGACCTGAAGGTTCTTCAGAATATCTTCAGCGTTGTTAGCGGCGCTACCGCCAACCTTTTCCTTCGAGCTGCCGCAGGCAGCCAGCAGACCAACGGTGCCGAGGGCAACGGTGCCGGTCAGGAGGGTACGGCGAGAGACAGACATGCTCTTCATGGAATTTCTCCTAGAGTATTCGCAGTGTTCTGGAGGCGGCGCGCGAACGGTGCGTAGCCAGCACTCCAACCCGGCGGGAGGACAGTCTCTGCCGGGGTGGGCAGAATGCCCACATTTGCTTTTAAGTATATCTGTGCAGGTCTCTAGGGCATGAAAAAGCGGCGTGCTACAGAAGGTTTTAATCCTTTTGTAACACGCCGCAGCAACGCTTTTGCCCTGATGGGGCGTGTGAGCTGTGCTCAGCGCTTAGTTTTTACTTTTCCCAACCGACGTTAATCCATACGTTCGGGTTGTAGTAGGGCAGACCGAAGAGCATGGGGCCGTAGTTCGCCAGAGTCTTACGGCATGCCTTGAAGTTGGGGCCGTTGTGGGTCGGGACGTAGATTGCGACCTCGTCCAGGTGGCGCTTCTCCAGCTCGTTCATAATCTTGAGCTGTTCCTTCGGATCCTCGGTGGACATCATGGTTGCTGCCAGCGAGTCCAGGTCCTTACCGTGACCGTTGTTGGTCTCGGAGATGTAGAAGTAGTTCGCAGCGTCCACCGGGGAGGTGGTAATGCCGTAACCGCCGGTCTTAATCGCGAAGTTCTTGGAGGAGATGATGCTCGACATTTCAGAAGCACCATGGTTCTCAATGGTCAGCTCGATGCCGACCTCCTTCATCTGCTGAACCAGGAACTGCGCGGTGGAGCTGACGACCGGGTCGCTACCGAAGGTAATAACCGGGTAGGAGACCTTAGCGCCGTCCTTGGTGTAGTAGTCGCCGGACTTGGTGTAGCCTGCGTCCTCAAGGATCTTGGTGGCGACGTCCTTGCCGAGCTTGGTCGGGTAGTTGTCCTGGTAGCCTTCCTGCATGGGCAGCATGCACATGGAGCCGGGCAGGGGTTCCTTCCAGCCGAGCTTCTCGTAACGCAGCTTCAGCAGCTGCTCGCGGTTCAGGGCTGCGACGAATGCGCGGCGGACGGGCAGGGGAACCTTTTCGGGGTTGATTTCGTAGTTGCCCACGGCCAGTGCGCTGCCCTTACGGATGTCGGTGTTTGCCACGCCGGAGAGCTCGTTGTAGGAGCTGAGGGTGCTTGCCTCAGCGTAGTCGATTTCGCCGTTCTTGTAAGC
>ERZ1023393.19-NODE-19-length-69522-cov-6.539019_pt1 | contig 69522 bp, 59 predicted proteins | sample MGYA00380503_ERZ1023393 | MGnify/ENA primary metagenome ERZ1023393 (study PRJEB33173, sample SAMEA4830379) | metagenome | study: EMG produced TPA metagenomics assembly of the PRJEB25223 data set... | reverse complement strand
AGGTGAATTTAGAGATATTGATGCAGACGGAGCGAAAGCGAGGTCTACGTTCCTACCAAAGGAGGGTGACATGAAGCAATCTTTTGAGACCAGTAAATTGTATTATGGTTTTCCCATTTTTATCTTGGGTTACCAGGACCAGACACATGGTTATAATGTGACGACTTGTAGCTCTTCCTATAGTCTAGGAGATTGGCTGGTCATCGGGGTTGGTAGCGAGGAAAATGCGGCAGATCAGATTAAACATTATCAGAAATTTACGGTTAATATCCCTGATGAAAACCTCATGCTAGAGATGGAACAGGCTGGTTTTATTAGTCATCGTGAGAAGATTGATAAACTTGGTTTGGATTTCCGACCTTCTGAACTGACACAAGCACCTATTTTGGATGCTTGTCCAGTCGTTTTGGATTGTAAGGTCGACAGAATTATAGAGGAAGATGGTATCTGCCATATCTTTGCTAAGATTGTAGATCGCCTTGCTGATCCTGGTTTACTAGATGACAAGGGACATTTTAAAAATGACCGCTTTGCACCGACTTACTTTATGGGTGATGGTCATAAGCGTGTCTATCGCTATCTAGATGACCGAGTCGACCCCATGGGAAGCTTCATCAAGAAAGCGAGGAAGAAGGATGACAAGAGCTGAATTGCCGGAACGAATCGAAACGGAGCGTCTTCTTTTACGAGCCCGAACAGTGGCGGATGCAGAAGATATCCATGCTTACGCTAGTCTTCCAGAAGTTTCTTACCCAGCAGGCTTTCCACCCGTCAAGACCTTGGAAGACGAGATCTATTACCTAGAGCACATCCTTCCCGAGCGCAATGAAAAGGACAATCTTCCAGCTGGTTACGGCATTGTGGTCAAAGGGACTGATAAAGTGATCGGTTCTGTTGATTTCAACCATAGACACGAAGATGATGTGCTTGAAATTGGCTATACCTTGCACCCAGACTATTGGGGTCGAGGCTATGTGCCAGAAGCAGCGCGTGCTTTAATTGACCTAGGATTTAAGGATTTGGGCCTTCACAAGATTGAGCTGACTTGCTTTGGTTACAACCTGCAAAGTCAACGAGTCGCGGAAAAGCTTGGCTTTACCCTCGAAGCTCGCATAAGAGACCGCAAAGATGCTCAAGGCAACCGCTGTGATGATTTGAGATACGGCTTGCTGAAGAGTGAATGGGAAGTTTTTTAAGTGAGTAAGATATATCTTGTTTCTATAAGCCTTAAGAGGAGAAATGATGAGAAGTAGTCAGATTCAAATATTAGACGCTTGGATTACAGTAGAACAATTGTCAGAAGGGAATATTGAAAAAAGTGATTCTAAGTATAAGATTTTTCAAGGGAATGACTATCAATCGATATTAAAAGAGTTTTTAAATCGTCAAAAATTAAAATCTAATTCTGGGGTTGTTGTTTATTGTGGAATTTTCCCTTTTCAAAAAATAATTAAATTGTTAAGAGGAAAATACAATTTAAAGGCGACTGAGGAAGAATTGGGAAGATCTTCTTATAAATTTACTTTTGCTCTTTATTTTGATAATGATTTGAATTTCTTACCAGATAAATTGTTTTTAACCATGGGTGGCCAAATTTGTAAAGATGAAGGGTTACCGAATGATTTCTGGAAGACAGAAAATGAACTTCGAGAACAGTTGGGGCAGGCATTTCTTGATGGAGAGTTCAACGCAGTTTTAAGTGAACTTCTGAATAAGTATAAAATTTCACCAAGTGATTGTAGATATCTTTTTGTTAAGAATTTTGATGACGAAATAAACTTACATTCATTCTTTCTAAAGGATTTGAAATTAGCAAAATTAATTAATAATGAAAATCTTAATCGGTACTTATCAGGATCTGCCTCTGAAAGGATCAATTTGGATAGTAATAAAGAATCTTCCAATTTTAATCCAAATGATTTAGAAACTATTCTTGAACCGAAAAATTATCCATTAGGAAGATTTCCTAGTAACCCTAAATTTGCTCTTTCCATGATGCAACAAGTAGCTGTAAATCTAGCTTCAAATGCAGGCGAGGATATGAGAAGTGTCAATGGTCCTCCAGGGACTGGTAAAACGACACTTTTAAAAGATATTTTTGCAGACTTGGTAACGGAACAGGCGAGAATTATTAGTGAACTACCGACTCCTAAACTAAAAGGGAATCTAGTTTATCATGACAATCCTTATCTTATTGCGAAATTGCCAAAGGAGATTGCAGATAAAGGAATCGTTGTTGCGAGTTCTAATAATGGTGCTGTTAAAAATATTGTTAATGAATTACCCCAAAGAAAAGAAATCTATCAGAATTCAAATTGGTTAGATGAGTTGGAGAAAATTGATTATTTTGCTGAAATCAGTAATGATTTACTACTAGAAGATGAGGATGTTTCTAACAATACAAAATATTGGGGATTATTTTCGATAGAAGGTGGAAAAAAACAGAATAGAGACCGCCTACAAAAAGTTGTAGAAGCAATAGAACAAGAGTTGAATTCAAATAAATTTCAATCGAATCCCTCATTATATGAAGAGTTCAAAATTCAATATCAGAAGTTAAATGATAAAAGAAAAAAGATGCAAGAAATAGCGGATAAGATTCGATTGCATGGTGAACTGAAAAATGTGTACCAGCAACTTGAATTTGAATTTCAGCAGGATAATGCTAAGAGATGTATAGAACTATCTAAAATACGGGATAAACAGACTCAATTAGAAAATAGTAAAAAGGAAAAAGAGACGGAGTTGTCTGAGCATGAGCATATTATTTCTATATTAAATGTTAACAAACAGATAGCAGCGCAAGATGTTGAGTTGATAAAATTACAAACTCCACGCTTTCTATGGTTAAAGAGACTTTTTACACCATCGAAATTAGATACTTATTTTATGAGCTTGAATCAAGCGAATGAAAATCTAAAAGCGGAAATGAAGAAGGTACATGATGAAAGTCGATATTGCCACGTTTTGCAAAAAGAGATTAAAAAGTATGAAAATGAATTAGCTCAACTGAGTCATAGACAACAGTTGTATAATGAATGGAAATCTAAACAAGAAGATAAATTAGTTCGTCATCAGGAAATAATTTCAATATTACAATCTGAACTTGCTGCCTCTCCTGTAAAAAAATTGGATTTTTCTGCCCCATATGAAGATCTCCAAGTATCAAATTTTTGGTTTGATGATGACTATCGAGAAGAGCAAAGTCGTTTGTTTATAAAAGCACTGGCTGTTAGGAAGCAATTTCTATATGACAATAAAAAGCATTTTGAAAAAGCATTATGGATTTGGAATAACCCCCAACGCTATTCAATGAGAGACAATGCTAGTGATTTATATAAAGCTGCGTGGGATTGGGTTAATTTCACTATTCCAGTTATTAGTACAACTTTTGCAAGTTTCAATTCCATGTTCTGGTGTTTACCTGAAAATAGTATCGGTAATGTATTTATTGATGAAGCAGGTCAGGCATTGCCTCAAGCTAGTGTAGGAGCGATTTTTAGAAGTAAACGTGTTTTGGCTGTGGGAGACCCTGCTCAAATACAACCAGTACAGACTATAGATAAAAATATTTTAGGATTCTTAGCACAGCACCATAAGATAGTATCTAAATATCTTCTATCATCAACGCAGGAATTGATAGATTCTGCTAGTAGATATGGCTTTAAAAAACAAGATGGAACATGGATAGGACTTCCTCTTTGGGTTCATCGACGTTCTAGTGATCCTATGTTCAGTATTTCTAATAAAATTTCTTACGACAACTTAATGGTTCAAGGAAAGAAAGAAGCTCTAGGCGTAGGCGCATGGTTTGATGTTATCGGGGTTGCTAAGGATAAATTTGTTTCTGAGCAAGCTGATTATTTGAAGGAAGAATTGAAGAAACGACATGAGGAATTTAATGATATTTATGTAATAACCCCTTTTAAAAATGTATCAAATCAACTAGCAAAAGAACTGGATGAAATTGGTTTTACAAAGAGAGAAAATGGAAAACCTGTAAATGTAGGGACTGTACACACTTTCCAAGGAAAAGAAAATAAGATTGTGTATTTTGTTCTTGGAGCAGATAATATGAGTAAGGGAGCTGCTCGCTGGGCGGTCTCTGAACCAAATATCTTAAACGTTGCAGTGACTAGAGCTAAGGAAGAGTTTTATATTATTGGGAATAAGTCCCTCTACAAAGCTATACATAGTCCTATTATAAGAGATACTATTAATATTTTAGATGCTTATCAAAGTAGCTTAGAAAATAACTAGAAAGGACAAACACATGTCTAAAGAACTTTCACCTAAATACAATCCAGCCGAGGTTGAGGCTGGTCGTTACCAAAAATGGCTTGACGAAGATGTTTTCAAGCCTTCTGGCGATAAAAAGGCTAAGCCTTACTCAATCGTTATTCCACCACCAAACGTAACTGGTAAACTTCACCTTGGTCACGCTTGGGATACAACTTTGCAAGATATCATCATCCGTCAAAAACGTATGCAAGGTTTCGATACGCTTTGGCTTCCTGGTATGGACCACGCAGGTATTGCCACTCAAGCTAAGGTTGAAGCGCGTTTGGCTGAAGACGACATTTCTCGTTATGACCTTGGCCGTGAAAAATTCCTTGATAAAGTTTGGGAATGGAAAGACGAGTATGCCTCAACTATCAAGCAACAATGGGGTAAGATGGGACTCTCTGTAGACTACTCTCGTGAGCGCTTCACCCTTGATGAAGGTTTGTCAAAAGCCGTTCGTAAAGTCTTTGTAGAACTTTACAAAAAAGGCTGGATTTACCGTGGTGAATTTATCATCAACTGGGATCCAAAGGCTCGTACAGCCCTTTCTGATATCGAGGTTATTCACAAGGATGTCGAAGGTGCCTTCTACCACATGAACTACATGTTGGAAGATGGTTCACGTGCACTTGAAGTGGCAACAACACGTCCTGAAACTATGTTTGGGGATACTGCCGTAGCGGTTAACCCAAATGATGACCGTTATAAAGACTTGATTGGTAAAAATGTTATCTTGCCAATCTTGAACAAGCCAATCCCAATCGTTGGGGACGAACACGCAGACCCTGAGTTTGGTACTGGTGTGGTTAAAATCACTCCTGCCCACGACCCTAATGACTTCTTGGTTGGTCAACGTCATAACTTGCCACAAGTCAACGTTATGAACGATGATGGTACCATGAATGAATTGGCTGGCGAATTCAACGGTATGGACCGCTTTGAAGCACGCAAGGCTGTTGTTAAGAAATTGGAAGAAATCGGTGCTCTTGTTGAAATTGAGAAAATGACTCACTCAGTTGGTCACTCAGAGCGTACAGGTGTGCCCGTTGAGCCACGTTTGTCTACACAATGGTTTGTTAAAATGGATCAATTGGCGAAAAATGCTATCGCAAACCAAGACACAGACGACAAGGTTGATTTCTACCCACCTCGTTTCAACGATACCTTCCTTCAATGGATGGAAAACGTCCATGACTGGGTAATCTCTCGTCAGCTCTGGTGGGGTCACCAAATCCCTGCTTGGTACAATGCTGAGGGTGAAATGTACGTCGGTGAAGAAGCTCCAGAAGGTGACGGATGGAAACAAGACGAAGATGTCTTGGATACTTGGTTCAGTTCTGCCCTCTGGCCGTTCTCAACTATGGGTTGGCCTGACGTGGAAGCAGAAGACTTCAAACGTTACTTCCCTACATCAACCTTGGTAACAGGTTACGACATCATCTTCTTCTGGGTGTCTCGTATGATCTTCCAATCATTGGAATTCACAGGACGCCAACCATTTAAGAATGTTCTTATCCACGGTCTTATCCGCGACGAGCAAGGACGCAAGATGTCTAAGTCACTCGGTAACGGTATTGACCCAATGGATGTTATCGAGAAATATGGTGCCGATGCCCTTCGTTGGTTCCTTTCAAATGGTTCTGCACCAGGTCAAGACGTGCGTTTCTCTTACGAGAAAATGGATGCCTCTTGGAACTTCATTAACAAGATTTGGAACATCTCTCGTTACATCCTCATGAACAATGAAGGTTTGACCTTGGATGCGGCACGTGAAAATGTAACCAAAGTGGCTGCTGGTCAAGCAGGTAACGTTACAGACCGTTGGATTCTCCACAACCTCAATGAAACTATCGGAAAAGTCACTGAAAACTTTGACAAGTTTGAATTTGGTGTAGCTGGTCACATCCTCTACAACTTCATCTGGGATGAGTTTGCGGACTGGTATGTTGAGTTGACTAAGGAAGTGCTTTACAGTGATAACGAAGACGAAAAAGTCATCACTCGTTCTGTTCTTCTTTACACCTTGGATCAAATTTTGCGTCTCCTTCACCCAATCATGCCATTCGTAACCGAAGAAATCTATGGTCAAATCTCTGAAGGAACGATCGTGACTGCGGAATACCCAGTAGTTCGTCCAGAATTTGAAAACGAAGAAGCAGCAGCCGGCGTTGAAGCTCTTAAAGACGTGATTCGTTCAGTCCGTAACTCACGTGCAGAAGTGAACGTAGCTCCAAGCAAACCAATCACTATCTTGATCAAGACTAGTGATAGCAAGCTCGATGCCTTCTTCAATGACAATGTCAACTACATCAAACGCTTCACAAACCCAGAACACTTGGAAATTGCAGCAGATGTCGAAGTACCTGACTTGGTTATGTCAAGCATCATCACAGGTGCAGAAATCTACTTGCCACTCGCTGACCTTCTAAATGTCGAAGAAGAATTGGCCCGTCTTGAAAAAGAATTGACCAAATGGCAAAAAGAACTCGACATGGTTGGTAAGAAACTTAGCAATGAACGTTTCGTAGCCAATGCCAAACCAGAAGTTGTCCAAAAAGAACGCGACAAACAAGAAGATTACCAAGCTAAATACGATGCGACAGTCGTACGTATTGAAGAAATGAAGAAATTGGTTAAATAATTGTAATAAAGAGGAAAAGAAAAATGACTTGTAAAATTAAGATATTTTCCCACACAATAGAACAAAATAGTTTAGGTGAAAAATTACAATGTTATTTAATTGGAATGCGATTAAATGATTATTTAGATAATCTTCCTGTAGATTATCAAGACTATGATATTCAGCGAGGTATCGTTCGTAATAATTATCTAGATAATATAGGGATAGATATCATAAAGGGGAATCATCTCCCAGTAATTACATTGACTACTGACAGAGTAAATAATAAAGAAAAATCTACAATTGAAAATTTTAAAATATTAGATGGTTTACAAAGAACCTTTAGAATTCACCAATTATATCTTTTCTTACAAAAAATATCTGAGGAAGAAATTAAAAATGAAATTTTTGAAGTAGTTAAGAATGATGATAAATCTGAATTTAGAAGAAAATACAGAACAGAGTGGAAATTGTCGGATGAATTTTCGTACACTGTTTTGGAAGCTAGAAAAATAGTTGAGACTTTCATAAAATATAGGAAGAAATTAGTTCCTGATAACTTACTTGATATATTTGATAGAGAGCAGTGGTTTGAAGTTTGGGAAAACCTATCAATTGAAGACGAAATTAAGAAAATGATTCTTTTAAATGCAGGTCATAAACCGATGAATAACTATCATCAGTTAGAATTGCTATTTTTGAATCAACTTTCGTTTATAAAGGAACGATTTTCAGATATCGAAATAGTTAGAGGAAAAGATATGTCTATATTGGCATATGCAAAATCTCGAAAAAAGCATCAATTTTATTTTGCTCATATAATTGAAACAATATTATCGTTTTTAAATGAAGATGTAGTTACTTTAAATTCATCGTTAATCCAGTCTATTCAAGAAGGGGACGATGCCTCTATTCGTATACAAGAAAATCCTAAAATCATTTCTGAAACAATTGATTTTCTATTAGAGTTTGATGATATTTTAGCATCTCAATTTGGTGATGAAGGAACTAAATGGATTTCAAAAGATACAGTTTTAACAGCAGTTGTTGTTGCGATTTCTAGAACAGGAAATACGTATAAAGGGTTTATAAATCTTTTGAATGAATATCCTGATATGTTAAACATTAATGGTTTTAATGAGTGGAGAAAAACTCTTGATATTTCTAGTATAAATATTGGCAAATATACTAAAGAAACCGTTATTTCAGGTGTTTCATATTTTATAGAGAATCATAATCCTATAGATTGGAAGAGACATTCTGGAGGGGCAAATGGCTAATTTGATAAAAATAGATTTCGCACCCGTTTCAAACTATGTAGCAAGTCTACCTAATACAGAAGATATTTCATCCGAATTTTCCTTTATAGAGATTTGTGATAGTTATAATTTAGAGAGTTCTTGTGAAGATTTTTTCAATTGGTTTGAAAATATCTTCAATAATGATTATTTAGATCAAATAAATAATTTCATTAACAAATTTTCTTTGCCACTGGGGCTATCATTATATCTTGCTCTATACAAAAGTATTTGTGAAAATAGTAATACTTTAGAAAGTTTTTTAGATGACGTTGATAGACTCTCTGACCTTCTCACCGGGAGTAGTTATTCAATTAAAAATTTGGGAATTGAAGATATAAATATTAATCAATCATTTAAGCTCAATGATTCAACATTTTTAATAAAAAAAATTGAATCTGGAGAGTTAAACGATGTTGAGAAATTTAATCAACTTTACAATTTTATTGAAGTGAATATAGATAGTATAGTACGTCAAATTCAACTCTTTAGTGTATTAACAGATTTTGAAGACATTTTACAATTAGATGATTATATTTTTATTTATTCAAAACCTGAAAATGAGTTAACTCATGAAGATTTAATCAGTAAACTAAAACTATATTCAATTATTGTAAATGGTAAAATACTCCACAATCCAGTAACAGTAAGTAACATTATTTATCCGAACTTAAATATTTCATTTGAAAATAATTCTGTACAGTATAGACAATTTGATGATATTGCAAGTCTTTTGAGTCAGTTTAATAGTGAGAATCGTCTCCTTTCTAAGTTTTTAATTCTTTATCAAATCTTGGAAAATTTTGAAATAAAACATGATGTTGTAAAAGCAATGAATAATGGTGGACAATTTAAGGTTAGAGACTTTACGAAAGTTGCTAACAATTTACCGTCCAGTGAGTTATCTTATCTTAAAAAGATTCTAAAAGAATTATTTAAATTAAGCTCACAGGAAATCACTACTAATGGAAATCCTGTAAATCGTCATATATTAGATATAGTTAGAGATGGTTGGGATTCTATTATTAATAAAAGAGTTGATTTAAATAAATTGAACTACCAACTGGAACAAATTGGCTTTGATAACGTTCAAGTAACCAATTTTTCTAATTTAGTTGCGAATTCAAATCCAAGTAATTCTAATAATCTACAGAGAAATTCTAATGAAGAACAACTAATTAATTTTTTAGCTAATAGTACCTATAAATTAAGATGTTCTATTGTACACTATAAAACTCATGAATTTCATCTAAGTGATGGCAATCTAGATAATATGTCAGAATTAAAATTATTTTTAACAGATTTTTTAGTACCACTTTTACATAAAATCATTTCGATTTCAATATTCTCTAATAATAGTCCAGTTGCATATCCAGATGACAAATTAACTTTATTCTAACTTTAAAAATGAAAGCAGGTTACTACATGACAAATTCTGTAAGTTCGAACCGACCTGAGAAGTACAATATTGCAGCTTTCTTCTCAGGTGTTGGGGGAATTGAGTTGGGATTTGAACAGACCAACGAGTTCAGAGTGGTGTATGCCAATGAATTTGATAAGTATGCGCGTCAGACTTATCAGTTAAACCATCCAGATACCTATTTGGATGGTCGTGATATTCACTATGTTCAACCAAAGGACATTCCAGCTGGACGTGTGGATGTGATTATGGGAGGCTTCCCTTGTCAAGCCTTTAGTATTGCGGGTTACCGTAAGGGTTTTGATGATGATCGTGGTGATCTTTTCTTCGAATTACTTCGGATGATTGAGGGACGAGAACCTCGTGCCATTTTCATCGAAAACGTTAAGAACATGGTCGGTCATGACCACGGTAATACTTTCAAGGTTATTCGTGAAGCCTTGACCGAGAACAACTACTTCATCAAGTGGAAGGTTCTCAATGGGAAAGACTACGGGAATATTCCACAAAACCGTGAGCGTATCTATATTGTTGGTTTTGATACTAAAGAAGCCTATGATGTTTTTGAATTTCCTGAAGAAGTCAATTTGACAACTTCTCTGAGTGATGTGATTGATTTTGGTGCGACACCTGGTGAAGCATTCTATTACAGAGAAGGTAAGCAAAGATTCTATGATGAATTGAAAGAGTGTGTGACTAGTCAGGATACAGTTTACCAATGGCGTCGTCAATATGTCCGTGAAAATAAGAATGGTGTAGTCCCTACTCTGACGGCAAATATGGGAACAGGTGGACATAACGTTCCATTAATCATGACAGACAGTGGTGAGATTCGTAAGTTGACTCCGAAGGAAACCTTTAATGTTCAAGGGTATCCGAAATCCTTTAGACTTCCAGAAGGGGTTTCTAACGGTCAGTTGTATAAACAAGCCGGAAACAGTGTCGTTGTTCCTGTAATTAAACGCATCGCGGAGAATGTTGCCAAGGCCTTAAACAAAGGTGTAGGTAAATCTCAACATGATCGCTCGGGAAATATCGCAATTATCTATATCAAGATGAATGGACAATTTGAAGGCGAGTCGTATGTAAAAGATTTTGTAAATAATGAAGCCGATGCATACAAAAAAATTTATGAAGAATATGATGGTAATCTTGAAGTTATTACTGATAAACAGTATGAATCGTTGATTCGTAATAAAAAAAGTAAAGAGTTCTACATGCTGTCCATAAATAGATAATGAATCTATACGTTTCGTTTTCTCCAGCTAAAATTATGTTAGGTTATCCGAAAATCGTAGCAATTTAGCGTTTTACATCATTATTTAACGAATTATATAAGAAAGAGGACTAGTGAAAATCTAGTCTTCTTTTGATATACTTAAGCAAGAAGTGAGGATTGATTCATGTGGGAACACTTAAAACAAGAACAAAAAGAGAAATACAAGACTCTCATTACCAATTTTGCTAGTCTGAGTGAGGCCTTTTCACAAAAAGCAGAAGTAGATGAAAAGAATAGTGCAGAGGATTTTGTAGCTCCAATTGTTAACTCAAAATTTCAAGAAACGGTTTTTCAAAGAGCTTTTCAAGCTGTTGGAGAGGATATTGCAAATACCTCCTATGATGCTTCGGTTGTCGTTGATGAGAAGCACAAATATCTTGTCGGAATCAAATCATTTGGTCTTAATTCAGGCGACCAAAAGATTGCTCAGTTTAAGAAAGACTCACAGTCTTGGAATGAATTACTAAGTGAAATTACTTTTTATGCTGAGATTTCTCCTGATAAAGAAAGTGCAGACAGGGAAAATTATAAGAGATATGAAAAACTAGCTCGAAAAATTGCAACTTTACGGAATCAACGAATTGAGTCTTCCAAAGCATTGATTAAGGGTTTTAAGTCAGATTCAACTCATGTGGAGGCTGTGTATCATGTATTAATGCCAACACCAAAAGGCAGTATCCCTCAAATTCATGTGGGCGAGACATCTTATTTACCAGTTGATTTGGATAACTTACAAATCAAAGGGTCGACCAATCTAAAAAATCCAACGAATTTTAGGTTTACCGATGGTCATCATGATTACAAGTACACTGCTGCGGATAGTCAGCTACATATGACTTTTAATAATAAGGAGATTATTGTCGATACTTGGGATGTACAGTATGTCGAAGACCCCTTTTATCTTTTTGAGAATCTTCATTTATTGACAGCAGATAAGAAAGCTCCTGATATTTTAGAAACTGTTTCTTGGGTAATCACAGATAAAAATGGGAATGTAGAAGAAAATTCTGGTTTTAATGGCTTTAATGGTGGATCCAAGTTAGCTAAGAAAGACCGTCTACCACGTATTATAAAATTTCAGAATCGCTTTAAAAACGAGTTATCCTCAGAGGAGATGGCTTTTGCTATATATTCATTAGAGGAGATTCTATTAAAAAGTTGGAAGACTAAGGAAGAAAAAAATCAAATGAAGATTATTCGTGAGAAATTAGTGGATTTCGCTTATTCAAAGAATAATCAAGATTTAATCAAGAGTATTGAAAAGTTGGTTTACCGACCTGTGAGCGAGGTTTATATTCCAATCCCAGAATCAAATCATTTTCATGCCGAGAGACCAGATTTTTTTGGAAAAAATATTGGGACGTTTAAACCTGGAACAAAGAAGCTCGCTCTTTCAAAAGAAAATCGAACATTTAAGTTGAGATTCTTACCATCTGGGGATATTATTGACGCTTATATTAACCAAGATTCTGGGAAAGCAATCCAGTCTATAGATAAACAGGATATTCTTGGGAATTGGATTTTGAGAGGAGTCTTCCAACTTGCTGAACGAGAAATCCTAACGGCCCAACGTTTAGACGAATTAGAAATCAATGGTATTCGTCTCAGCAAATTCAAAAATGGAGAAATTGGTATTGAGTTTATCTGGATTGATGTTGACAATCCTCCATCAGATGCTATTGGGTGGGTGGCAAAGAATAAATAATTCCACCCCCCTTCAGCTTTCTTTAAGCAACCCAAGTTATACTATAACCATCCTAATAAGTATTGCTGAACATGGTTCGGTAGAACTCACAATCTCTGGCTCTGAGTCAGACAGTGAAACTTTCTTTTTTCCATAAATCTCCCAAACAAGTCTAACTTACTATTAGTTAGGCTTGTTTTTTTGGAATGAGCAGAGAAGTATTCATTAAAAGTAAACGCTTACGCAAATTAATTGAAAACGTTAGGCAAAGTCAGTGAAAACGTCTAAAAAACCGTCAATTCGTTGACTTTCGTAGAAAATAGGACTAAAATAACAGGGTAAAAAAAATTAAAAGGAGAATTCTACTATGAATTTAACTATCTTAGCCCTCGGTTTGGCCGTTATGGGTGTATCTATTGGTGAGGGTATCCTCGTTGCCAATATCGCTAAATCTGCAGCTCGCCAACCTGAGATGTTTAGCAAACTTCAAACTTTGATGTTTACTGGTGTTGCCTTTATCGAAGGTACCTTCTTCGTATTGTTTGCCCTTAGCTACATTGTCTAATAGACAAATAAAAAGATGAAGGAGGGATGAGCAGTGGAAACTACAAGTAATCCAACCGTCTCATTATTTGGGATTGATTTTGACTTGACTGTCCTTGCCATGTCTCTCTTGACAGTAATTATCGTTTTTGGAGTGGTTTTCTGGTCAAGTCGTAAGATGACCATTAAACCAAAGGGAAAACAAAATGTGCTTGAGTTCATCTATGAGTTTGTGAACAGTACCATTTCTCAAAATCTTGGGAAATTCACGAAGAATTATAGTTTGCTCTTGTTTGTAATTTTCACCTTTGTTTTTACAGCAAACAACTTAGGTTTGCTTGTATCTGTAAAAAGTGAGCATTACAATTTTTGGACTTCTCCAACATCGAACTTCGGTGTTACTATCACTCTTTCTTTGATTATTACCCTCATTAGTCATATTGAGGGGATCCGTAAAAAAGGGTTTAAAGGCTATCTAAAGGGCTACCTTTCACCATACCCAGCTATGCTCCCAATGAACATTTTGGAACAATTAACCAACCTTGCTTCATTGGCCTTGCGTTTGTTTGGTAACATTTATTCTGGTGAGGTACTTACTGGCTTGATTCTTAAATTGGTGACATGGTCTGTCTTTGCAGCACCTGTATCCTTTGCTTTGAACCTTGTCTGGGTTGCCTTTTCAGCCTTTATCGGCTTCATCCAAGCCTATGTCTTTATTATCCTAAGTTCAAACTATATTGGTGATAAAGTCAACGAAGAATAATTAAGAAAGGGAGAAATGAAATGTCATTACTGATTAATAGTACGACACTTGGTAATATCATTATCACACTCGGCTCAGTTTTTCTCTTGTATTACCTCATCCGTAAATTCGCATGGGATCAAATTACAGGAATCTTTGCTGCTCGTGAAAAGAAAATTGCCACAGATATTGATAGTGCTGAAAATGCTCGTCAAGAAGCAGAAAGCTTGGCACAAAAACGTCAAGATGAGTTAGCGGGTGCTCGCACTGAGGCAGCTCAAATTATTGATGGGGCCAAGGAAACTGGTAAAACTCAAGAATCAAAAATCATTGCAGAAGCACATGATGAAGCTAAACGCTTGAAAGAAAAAGCAAATCAAGACATTGCCCAAAGCCGTGTGGAAGCACTTGCTGGAGTTAAAGGTGAAGTTGCAGACTTGACTGTCCTCTTGGCGGAAAAAGTTATGAAACAAAACCTTGATGCTAAAGCGCAATCTGACTTGATTGATAGCTATCTTGATCAATTAGGAGATGCTTAATGGATAAGAAAACACAAGCTCTTGTTGAGCAGTATGCCAGAAGCTTGGTAGAAGTCGCTTTTGAACAAGACGCCGTGTCAACAATCCAAGAAGAAGTAAGGCAAATCCTAACAGTTTTTGCTGAAACAAATCTAAAAACCTTCTTGTCGCAGGAAAATGTGACAAGTGAAGCTAAAAAAGAAAGTTTGAGCTTGTTTCAAGAGTCTTGTTCAGTGTATATGAACAATTTTATTGAGGTAATCTTACTCAATGACCGTGCCAACATTCTTTATGATGTGTTGAAGTTGGTCCTTGAGCTCTTTGATCAAGAAGACAATACTTACGATGTCACTGTGACATCAGCGAGTCCCTTGTCTGAGGAACAAAAAGCCCGACTTTTGGCGATTGTTTCACAAAAATTTGAGATTAAGACACGTCGTTTAGCAGAAAAAATTGATGAGGATCTCATCGGAGGATTCGTCATCAAAGCAAAAAATAAGGTTATTGACACGTCAATTCGCAGTCAATTGCAAACCTTTAAAACGAATTTGAAATAGAAAGTGGTGTGACTTTTGGCAATTAACGCACAAGAAATTAGCGCTTTAATTAAAAAGCAAATTGAAAACTTCCAGCCAAACTTTGACGTCACTGAAACTGGTGTCGTTACCTATATCGGTGACGGTATCGCACGTGCTCGTGGTCTTGATAATGCTATGAGTGGTGAGTTGCTCGAATTTGAAAATGGTGCCTATGGTATGGCCCAAAACCTTGAAACTAATGATGTTGGTATCATTATCTTGGGGGATTTCGTAGCAATTCGTGAAGGCGATATTGTTAAACGTACTGGAAAAATCATGGAAGTTCCAGTTGGTGAAGCCCTTATCGGTCGTGTAGTAAACCCACTTGGGCAACCAGTTGATGGTCTTGGTGACATCGAAACAACAGGTTTCCGTCCAGTTGAAACACCTGCTCCAGGTGTTATGCAACGTAAATCAGTTTCTGAGCCATTGCAAACTGGTCTTAAGGCCATTGATGCCTTGGTTCCAATTGGACGTGGTCAACGTGAATTGATCATCGGAGACCGCCAAACTGGTAAAACTTCAGTAGCCATTGATGCTATCTTGAACCAAAAAGGTCAAGATATGATCTGTATCTATGTGGCTATTGGTCAAAAAGAATCAACAGTTCGTACACAAGTAGAAACTCTCCGTAAACACGGTGCTCTTGATTACACAATTGTTGTGACTGCCTCTGCATCACAACCATCACCATTGCTTTACATTGCGCCTTATGCGGGTGTTGCAATGGCTGAAGAGTTCATGTATAACGGAAAACACGTATTGATTGTTTATGATGATTTGTCTAAACAAGCCGTGGCCTACCGTGAACTTTCATTGCTTCTCCGTCGTCCACCAGGTCGTGAAGCCTACCCAGGGGATGTCTTCTATCTCCACTCACGTCTTTTGGAACGTTCAGCTAAAGTTTCAGATGATCTTGGTGGTGGTTCAATTACTGCCTTGCCAATCATTCAAACGCAAGCCGGAGATATCTCAGCTTACATCGCAACAAACGTTATCTCAATCACAGATGGACAAATCTTCTTGCAAGAAAACTTGTTTAACTCAGGTATTCGTCCAGCCATTGATGCGGGTTCTTCCGTATCACGTGTAGGTGGATCAGCGCAAATTAAAGCGATGAAGAAGGTTGCTGGTACACTTCGTCTTGACTTGGCTTCATATCGTGAACTTGAAGCCTTTACGCAATTTGGTTCAGATTTGGATGCTGCGACTCAAGCGAAATTGAACCGTGGTCGTCGTACAATCGAAGTTTTGAAACAACCGCTTCATAAACCACTTCCAGTTGAGAAACAAGTTGTTATCCTTTACGCTTTGACACACGGTTTCTTGGATAGTGTTCCGGTTGATCAAATCTTGGATTTTGAAGAAGCACTCTATGACTACTTTGATAGTCACCACGAGGATATCTTTGAAACTATTCGTACAACTAAGGATCTTCCTGAGGAATCTGTACTTAATGAAGCTATCCAAGCTTTCAAAGATCAATCAGAATACAAATAGAAATAGGGAGGACAGCATATGGCAGGCTCTCTAAGAGAAATCCAAGCAAAAATTGCTTCAACAAAGAAAACGAGTCAGATCACAGGAGCCATGCAAATGGTTTCTGCCTCAAAATTGACACGTTCTGAGCAAGCTGCTAAAGATTTCCAAATCTATGCCTCAAAAATTAGACAGATCACAACAGATCTTCTACATTCAGAATTGATTAATGGTTCGTCAAATCCAATGTTGGATGCACGCCCAGTTCGTAAGACAGGTTACATTGTCATTACTTCAGATAAAGGACTTGTTGGAGGTTATAACTCAACAATTCTTAAAGCTGTGTTGGACATGATTAAACGTGACCATGATTCTGAAGATGAATATGCTATCATTTCTATTGGTGGAACAGGTTCAGATTTCTTCAAGGCTCGTAATATGAATGTTGCTTTTGAACTTCGTGGCCTTGAAGATCAACCTAGTTTTGAACAAGTCGGAAAAATCATTTCTAAAGCAGTAGGAATGTATCAAAATGAACTTTTTGATGAACTTTATGTGTGCTACAACCACCATGTCAACAGTTTGTCTAGTGAGGTTCGTGTTGAACAAATGCTTCCTATCGCTGATTTGGATCCCAATGAATCAGAAGGTCATGTGTTGACCAAGTTTGAATTGGAACCAGATCGTGACACTATTTTGGATCAACTCTTGCCACAGTATGCTGAGAGTCTTATCTACGGTGCTATCGTAGATGCCAAAACAGCTGAGCACGCAGCTGGTATGACTGCAATGCAGACAGCCACTGATAATGCTAAGAATGTGATTAACGATTTGACAATCCAATATAACCGTGCGCGTCAAGCTGCCATCACTCAGGAAATTACTGAAATTGTTGGTGGTGCAAGTGCACTTGAATAGCTAGAGATTTGTCATTATTAGACACACATGAAAAAAGGATGATTGTCATCCAGAAAACTATCATAAGGAGAAAACAATGAGCTCAGGCAAAATTGCTCAGGTTGTTGGTCCTGTTGTAGACGTAGCGTTTGCAGCTGGTGATAAACTTCCTGAGATTAACAATGCATTGGTCGTTTATACTGATGAACAAAAGTCTAAACGTATCGTGCTCGAAGTAGCTCTTGAACTTGGAGAAGGTGTGGTTCGTACCATTGCCATGGAATCTACTGATGGATTGACTCGTGGACTAGAAGTTCTGGACACTGGTCGTCCAATCAGCGTTCCTGTTGGTAAAGATACCCTTGGACGTGTCTTTAACGTTCTTGGTGATACCATTGACTTGGAAGCACCTTTTGCAGAAGATGCAGAGCGTGAACCAATTCACAAAAAAGCACCAACTTTCGATGAATTGTCAACATCTACTGAAATCCTTGAAACAGGGATTAAAGTTATCGACTTGCTTGCCCCTTACCTTAAGGGTGGTAAAGTCGGACTCTTCGGTGGTGCCGGTGTTGGTAAAACCGTTCTTATTCAAGAGTTGATTCACAACATTGCCCAAGAGCACGGTGGTATTTCCGTGTTTACAGGTGTTGGTGAACGTACACGTGAAGGTAATGACCTTTACTGGGAAATGAAAGAATCTGGCGTTATCGAGAAAACAGCCATGGTCTTCGGTCAAATGAACGAACCACCTGGAGCACGTATGCGTGTTGCCCTTACTGGTTTGACAATTGCGGAATACTTCCGTGATGTCGAAGGTCAAGACGTGCTTCTCTTCATCGATAACATCTTCCGTTTCACTCAAGCAGGTTCTGAGGTTTCTGCCCTTCTTGGTCGTATGCCATCAGCCGTTGGTTACCAACCTACACTTGCTACTGAAATGGGTCAATTGCAAGAACGTATCACATCAACTAAAAAAGGTTCTGTTACATCAATCCAAGCCATCTACGTTCCAGCTGATGACTATACTGACCCAGCGCCAGCTACAGCATTTGCTCACTTGGATTCAACAACCAACCTTGAACGTAAGTTGACACAAATGGGTATTTACCCAGCCGTTGACCCATTGGCATCAAGCTCACGTGCCCTTTCACCTGAAATTGTTGGTGAAGAACACTATGCTGTTGCGACTGAAGTTCAACGTGTGCTTCAACGTTACCGTGAATTGCAAGATATTATCGCTATCCTTGGTATGGATGAATTGTCAGACGAAGAAAAAACATTGGTTGGACGTGCTCGTCGTATCCAATTCTTCTTGTCACAAAACTTCAACGTTGCTGAACAGTTTACAGGTCAACCAGGTTCTTATGTTCCAGTTGCTGAAACCGTTCGTAGCTTTAAGGAAATCCTTGAAGGTAAATATGACAATCTTCCAGAAGATGCCTTCCGTAGCGTAGGTCCAATTGAGGATGTAGTAGCTAAAGCTAAAGCTATGGGCTACTAATGAGGTGAATATATGGCACAAATGACCGTACAAGTGGTAACTCCGGATGGTCTCAAATACGACCACCATGCCAGCTTTATCCACGCGGTTACTAAAGATGGTCAAATTGGTATCTTGCCAGGCCATATTAACTTGATTGCGCCACTTGAAGTGGATGAACTCAAGGTTCGTCGTGTGGATGACGAGAGTCACGTCGATTGGATTGCCGTAAACGGTGGTATCATCGAAGTTAAAGATGATTTTATTACTATCGTTGCCGATTCAGCAGAACGTGAACGCGACATTGACGTTTCTCGTGCCGAACGTGCCAAGCAACGTGCCGAACGTGACTTGGAAGAAGCAACCAAATCTGACCGTATTGATGAAGTTCAACGTGCTCAGGTTGCTCTCCGTCGAGCACTTAATCGTATCAGTGTCGGTACAAAATAAGATAAACAAAAAACGAGACTTAGGTCTTGTTTTTTGTTTGTCTTAAAAGAAAACATAAGAAGTAACAAGGTTATCAAAGAAAGCTCATTGTAAAACCTATCTGAAGGTAAGTTAAAAAAATTAGATTTCCAGTCTTGAAAACGGTTAATTTAGCTTTTGCTTTAGTTTAAGGTATCAAAGTGTTATAATATAAGCTGTTAGCTTTATATTTTTAGAAAGAATGTAGAGTAACGTAATAGAAAGTATGAGTTTTTTAAAGATATGAAAATTGAAAAGAAGCATCTTTTAGATTACACCATCTTGATACCTTATTTAATCTTATCCGTGGTTGGTTTAATAGTAGTGTATTCAACAACGAGTGCTCGTTTAGTAGCCTTGGGGGCCAATCCCTTTGCATCTGTTATAAACCAAGGAGCCTTTTGGTTGGTATCCTTGTTCTCTATTTTTTTCATCTACCGACTGAAATTGAACTTTCTCAGGAAAGATAAGCTTTTGGGTGTTGTTATTGCCTTTGAGATTTTACTTTTGGTCATTGCCAAATTTTTCACCAGGGAAATCAATGGTGCCAATGGTTGGATTGTGCTTGGTCCCTTGTCTTTTCAACCAGCAGAGTACCTTAAGATCATTGTTGTCTGGTTCTTGGCACACACTTTTTCAAAAAAACAGTCTGCTATAGAACGTTATGACTACCAAGCCTTGACGAAGAATAGATGGATTCCTAGGAATGGTAAGGAACTTAATGACTGGCGTGTTTATTTGCTTGTAATGATTGGTTTGGTTGCTATCCAACCTGACTTGGGGAATGCGGCTATCATTGTGTTGACTACAGTAGTGATGTTTTCAATTTCTGGTGTTGGCTACCGTTGGTTCACGGCCTTATTTGCCGGCATTGTAGGGATTTCATCAGTCTTCCTTGGTTTAATTGCCTTGGTTGGGGTTCAAACCATGGCTAAGGTACCTATCTTTGGATATGTTGCCAAGCGTTTCGCAGCATATTTTAATCCGTTCAAGGATTTGACTGGATCTGGTCTCCAGCTATCTCATTCTTACTATGCTATGAGTAATGGGGGCTGGTTCGGCCTTGGACTTGGAAATTCGATTGAAAAAACTGGTTATCTCCCAGAAGCTACAACAGACTTTGTGTTTTCAATTGTAATTGAAGAGTTAGGTCTTATCGGAGCTGGCTTGATTCTGGCCCTCCTCTTTTTCCTCATTCTTCGTGTTATGATTGTGGGAGTCAAGGCACGAAATCCTTTTAACTCTATGATGGCATTGGGTGTAGGCGCCTTAATGCTAATGCAGGTCTTCGTTAACATCGGAGGAATCTCAGGGCTAATTCCATCAACAGGTGTTACCTTCCCCTTCCTTTCGCAAGGAGGTAACTCTCTTTTAGTAACTTCAGTTGGGATAGCCTTTGTCTTGAACATCGCTGCTAATGAAAAGCGTGATAATATTGTTCAAGCGATTGAGGATGAGTTATCTCAGACTCAAGAATTGGAAAATCAAGATGAAAAAATCGTACCTTTAAGAAGAAGTCGTTAATACGGCTTCTTTTTTCGTTAGATGGTGTTAGGAAGTAGTATGAAGATAGTGAAAGCTAATAGGAGCAGTAGAAATAGAATTATTGAAAGGAATATTTGTAATTACTCTAAAGAAAAACTGAAAACTATATAAAATACTTGCAATTCTATGACATTTTGATAGAATAGTAGAGTAAAGTTAGACTGTATTGCCTACTGTCTATCTATAAAATATATTTTATTGGAGGCTTTTCCTAAATGGCAAAAGAAAAATACGATCGTAGTAAACCACACGTTAACATTGGTACTATCGGACACGTTGACCACGGTAAAACTACTTTGACAGCAGCTATCACAACTGTATTGGCACGTCGCTTGCCTTCAGCAGTTAACCAACCTAAAGACTATGCGTCTATCGATGCTGCTCCAGAAGAACGCGAACGCGGTATCACAATCAACACTGCACACGTTGAGTATGAAACTGAAAAACGTCACTACGCTCACATCGACGCGCCAGGACACGCGGACTACGTTAAAAACATGATCACTGGTGCCGCTCAAATGGACGGTGCGATCCTTGTAGTAGCATCTACTGACGGACCAATGCCACAAACTCGTGAGCACATCCTTCTTTCACGTCAGGTTGGTGTTAAACACCTTATCGTCTTCATGAACAAAGTTGACTTGGTTGACGATGAAGAATTGCTTGAATTGGTTGAAATGGAAATCCGTGACCTTCTTTCAGAATACGATTTCCCAGGTGATGACATTCCAGTTATCCAAGGTTCAGCTCTTAAAGCTCTTGAAGGTGATTCTAAATATGAAGACATCATCATGGACTTGATGAACACTGTTGACGAATACATTCCAGAACCAGAACGTGACACTGACAAACCATTGTTGCTTCCAGTCGAAGACGTATTCTCAATCACTGGTCGTGGTACTGTTGCTTCAGGACGTATCGACCGTGGTGTTGTTCGTGTCAATGACGAAGTTGAAATCGTTGGTCTTAAAGAAGAAATCCAAAAAGCAGTTGTTACTGGTGTTGAAATGTTCCGTAAACAACTTGACGAAGGTATTGCCGGAGATAACGTCGGTGTCCTTCTTCGTGGTATCCAACGTGATGAAATCGAACGTGGTCAAGTATTGGCTGCACCTGGTTCAATCAATCCACACACTAAATTCAAAGGTGAAGTTTACATCCTTTCTAAAGAAGAAGGTGGACGTCACACTCCATTCTTCAACAACTACCGTCCACAGTTCTACTTCCGTACAACTGACGTAACAGGTTCAATCGAACTTCCTGCAGGTACTGAAATGGTTATGCCTGGTGATAACGTGACTATCGACGTTGAGTTGATCCACCCAATCGCCGTTGAACAAGGTACAACATTCTCTATCCGTGAAGGTGGACGTACTGTTGGTTCAGGTATCGTATCTGAAATCGAAGCTTAATTAATATTAAGTTCCCAATACAATTATTCGTCAGACAATAATTGAGAGAGTCGAGTTTACTCGGCTCTTTTTGGTGTTTAAAAATACTTGTGATTCTATACTTTTTAACTGTTTAAGGTGCTTAAGCTAAGTTTTGATAGTGATAAAAAGTCATAAAGCAAGTCGAGTTTTCGGAATTTTCCTAAAATCCTAGTAATAGTAAGGGATTTGTGATAAAATAAACGAGTAAATAAATAAAAGAAGAGGTATGTGAAATGTCACGTAAACCATTTATCGCTGGTAACTGGAAAATGAACAAAAATCCAGAAGAAGCAAAAGCATTCGTTGAAGCTGTAGCATCAAAACTTCCTTCATCAGATCTTGTTGAAGCTGGTATCGCAGCTCCTGCAGTTGACTTGACAGCTGTACTTGCCGCTGCTAAAGGTTCAAACCTTAAAGTTGCTGCACAAAACACTTACTTTGAAAATGCTGGTGCCTTCACCGGAGAAACTAGCCCACAAGTTTTGAAAGAAATCGGTACTGACTACGTTGTTATCGGTCACTCAGAACGTCGTGACTACTTCCACGAAACTGATGAAGACATTAACAAAAAAGCAAAAGCAATCTTTGCTAACGGTATGCTTCCAATCATCTGTTGTGGTGAATCACTTGAAACTTACGAAGCTGGTAAAGCAGCTGAATTCGTAGGTGCTCAAGTTTCAGCTGCTCTTGCTGGATTGACTGCAGAACAAGTAGCTTCAACAGTAATCGCATACGAACCAATCTGGGCTATCGGTACTGGTAAATCAGCTTCACAAGACGACGCACAAAAAATGTGTAAAGTTGTTCGTGACGTTGTAGCTGCTGACTTTGGTCAAGAAGTTGCTGACAAAGTGCGTGTTCAATACGGTGGATCAGTTAAACCTGAAAACGTTGCTGAATACATGGCTTGTCCAGACGTTGACGGAGCTCTTGTAGGTGGTGCATCACTTGAAGCTGAAAGCTTCTTGGCATTGCTTGACTTCGTTAAATAATTTTACATAAAGTCGGGGTTTCCCTCGGCTTTTTTTCTTCTTTTGATGAATAGATTTAATAATAGCTTGGGATAATACAAATGCTATTGGTTTGTAAAAAGGAACGCTTTAGGTCCTGTATTTTATAGGTTTAGGGTTTCACAAATAGAATTGGATTGCCCAAAGAGATAGATAATATGCTATAATTAAAATAGTATAACTAGAGCTCAGATGCTAATAGCCTGTATGCTCCGCATTTTTTTCCAAAAAGGAGAGTTAGAATCATGACTTTTGATGCAATTGACCAAATGGCGGTCAGCACTATTCGTTCACTTTCGATCGAGGCAATTCAAGCCGCGAATTCTGGGCACCCAGGTCTTCCTATGGGTGCAGCGCCAATGGCTTATGTGCTTTGGAACCATGTGATGAATGTTAATCCAAAGACTAGCCGTAACTGGACAAACCGTGACCGTTTTGTTCTTTCTGCAGGTCATGGTTCTGCCTTACTTTATAGTCTCTTGCACCTTTCTGGCTACGACGTGACAATGGACGACTTGAAGAACTTCCGTCAATGGGGATCTAAGACTCCAGGACACCCTGAAGTTAATCATACTGATGGTGTTGAAGCGACTTCAGGACCTCTTGGTCAAGGGATTGCTAATGCTGTAGGTATGGCAATGGCTGAAGCACACTTGGCAGCTAAATTTAACAAACCTGGTTTTGATATTGTTGACCATTATACTTATGCCCTCCATGGCGATGGTTGTTTGATGGAAGGTGTTTCTCAAGAAGCTGCTAGTCTTGCTGGTCACCTTAAACTTGGTAAGTTGGTACTTCTTTACGATTCAAATGATATCTCACTTGATGGACCAACTTCAATGGCTTTCACAGAAGATGTTAAGGCTAAGTTTGAGGCTTATGGTTGGCAACACATTCTTGTTAAAGATGGTAATGATTTGGAAGCTATTGCTAAAGCTATCGAAGAAGCTAAAGCTGAGACAGATAAACCATCTATTATCGAAGTTAAGACAATCATTGGTTATGGAGCTGAAGGACAAGGAACATCAGCTGTCCACGGTGCTCCAATTGGTCAAGACGGCATTGATCACGCAAAAGGTGTTTACGGTTACGATGCACCAGCATTTACAGTTCCAGATGAAGTCGCTCGTCGTTTTGAAGTTGGTATTAAATTCCGTGGTGAAGCTGCTGAAAATGCTTGGCAAACTAAATTTGCTGAATATGAAGCTGCTTACCCAGAATTGGCTGCGGAATACAAGGTTGCCTTTGCAAATGAACCTGTACACGTTGACTTGAATGCTCATGAATTGGGTTCAGCAGTAGCTAGCCGCGTGTCAAGCCAACAAGCTATCCAACAGATTTCTGAACAAGTTCCTTCATTCTGGGGAGGTTCTGCAGACCTTTCAGCTTCTAACAATACTATGGTTAAGGCTGAGTCTGATTTCCAAGCAGACAACTATGCTGGACGTAATATTTGGTTCGGTGTACGTGAGTTTGCTATGGCTGCAGCGATGAATGGTATTGCTCTTCATGGTGGTACTCGTGTTTATGGTGGTACTTTCTTCGTCTTCTCAAACTACTTGCTTCCAGCAGTACGTATGGCAGCTCTTCAAAACTTGCCAGTAACTTATGTTATGACGCACGACTCAGTAGCAGTTGGTGAAGATGGACCTACTCACGAACCAATCGAACAATTGGCAAGTGTGCGTTCAATGCCTAATCTTAACGTTATCCGTCCTGCAGATGGTAATGAAACTAATGCTACTTGGAAACGTGCCTTGGCTGAGACTAAACGTCCAACAATGCTAGTTTTGACACGTCAAAACTTGCCAGTCCTTGACGGTACAGCTGAAAATGCTGAAGCTGGTGTCAATAAAGGGGCTTACATCATCTCAGAAGCTAAAGGTGATCTTGATGGTATCATCATTGCGACAGGTTCTGAAGTGAAATTGGCTCTTGATACTCAAGCGGCTCTTGAAGCTGAAGGAGTGCATGTCCGTGTTGTTTCAATGCCATCACAAAATCTCTTTGATGAACAAGATGCTGCATATAAAGAAGAAGTTCTTCCAGCAGCTGTGACAAAACGTTTGGCTATCGAAGCTGGAACTAGCTTTGGTTGGGGCAAATACGTTGGTCTTGCAGGTAAAACACTTACTATTGATACTTGGGGTGCCTCAGCACCTGGTGACCGTATCTTTAAAGAATATGGTTTCACTGTTGAAAATGCAAGTCAACTTTACAAATCATTGTAAGAAAAGAAAGAGCTTGGCTAGTCCAAGTTCTTTTTGTGTAAATTTCATACAGAACTTGACTTTTTAGGGCATAGTGTTAGAATGACTGTGTCAGCCGATTTAGCTCAGTTGGTAGAGCAACGCACTCGTAACGCGTAGGTCACAGGTTCGAAACCTGCAATCGGCATGGTCAGAAGTATTCAGATAGAAAAAGGGGTTTTTAGAAACCTCTGTTTTCTTTTGTCCTTGATTGTTCATTTAAGCTAAAATTTGATAAAATAGAAGGTAAAGAAATAAAAAAGGAAGTATCATGTCAAAAGGGTTATTAATCTCAATCGAAGGACCAGATGGTGCTGGAAAGACTACAGTTTTGGAGGCACTTTTGCCACGTCTTAGAGAAGCCTATCCAGCTAAAGTTGTTACGACACGTGAACCAGGTGGAGTAGCTATTGCAGAGCAAATCCGTGAGGTTATTCTGGACGTAAATAATACGGCTATGGATGCTAAGACAGAGCTCTTGCTCTATATTGCGGCTCGCCGCCAACACTTGGTTGAGAAGGTTTTGCCAGAGCTTGAAAAAGGTAATATGGTCATCATGGATCGTTTTATTGATTCATCAGTTGCCTATCAAGGGACTGGTCGTGGCTTGGATCAGGATGAGATTGCCTGGTTAAATGCCTATGCGACTGATGGGTATAAACCTGATGTGACCCTATTGTTTGATGTGGATTCTGAGACTGGTTTGGCTCGCATTGCAGCTAGTGGCGAACGTGAAGTCAATCGCTTGGATTTAGAGAAGCTTGACCTACATCAGCGTGTACGTCAAGGTTATTTGGATTTGGCACAGGCTGAACCAGAACGTATCAAGCTAATTGATGCCTCACAGGATTTTGAGGATGTTGTAGAGCAAGCTTGGAATGTAATTAAAGGCTATTTATAAGGAGCAAGATGAAGTTAGCTGAGAGTCAGAGCAAACTATTTGAAGAGTTTTCACAAATTATCAGAGAAAATCGTTTGAGTCATGCTTATTTGTTTTCGGGTGATTTTGGAAGTCTCGACATGGCTATTTGGCTAGCACAGAGTCGTTTTTGTGTGACTCCTGAGGATGGTCTACCTTGTGGCCACTGTCGTCCCTGTCGCTTGATTGCACAGGGGGACTTTTCTGATGTTAAATTAGTAGAGCCACAAGGACAGATTATTAAGACGGACACGATTCGTCAGTTGACTAGAGAGTTTAGTCAATCGAGTTTTGAGGGGCAGGCTCAGGTTTTTATCATTCGGGATGCAGATAAGATGCACGTCAATGCCGCTAATAGTCTATTAAAGTTTATTGAAGAACCTCAAAGTCAGATTTATATTTTTCTTTTGACAGCTGATGATAGTCGTATGTTACCGACGATTAAAAGCCGAGCTCAACTCTTTTATTTTCCAAAGAATCGGGCTTATCTGGAAGAGTTGTTGCAGAAGGAAGGCTTGTTGCTGACACAAGCCAAAGTGTTGGCGGACTTTGCTAAAGATGATGTTCAGGCTTTAGACTTAGCTAAAGATAGTAAGATTCTTGATCTGATTAATACAGTAGAGCGTTTCACACAGTCCCTGCTATCTAATCAGGACCTGCTTTATTTGGACGTTGCAAAACTGGCTGTCCAGTGTAGTGAAAAGTCGGAACAAGAGATGGTCTGGGCTTTTTTAACTTATCAATTGGGGAAGGATATACAAAATCCACAAGCAAGGCGATGGCTAGACTTAGTTTATGAGGCACGAAAAATGTGGCTAGCTAATGTCAGCTTTCAAAATGCAATGGAGTATATGGTATTATCATGACAGAAGTCATTGGAATAAAATTTGAAGAAACTGGAGCAGTAGAATACGTTGTTCCTGATAAAAATTACGCCAAAGATGACTTTGTAGTCGTTTTGGAGAAAAAAGATAAACGCCTAGCTCAGGTTGTCATGGGAAACACAGATTTTCCTGAGCTTAGTTTGCCTGCGGATTTGAATCGGGTTGAAGGATTGGCAGGAGAGAAAGATTTTGCTAGATATGAGGAAAATCTTTTGAAGTCTGAAAAGAGTATGGGAGTAGTGGCTGAATTAATTGCTCAAAATCAGCTAGATATGAAGGTGGTTGATATTGTCTTTCCGCTAAATAACTCTTATGTGTTAATCAGTTTTGTAGCTGAAAAACGGGTAGATTTTCGTCAGTTGCTCAAAGATCTGGCTTCTTACTTTAAGACACGCATTGAGTTACGTCAGATTTCAAGTCGTGAGGAATCAAAAATCTATGGTGGCTTAGGACCTTGTGGCCGGGCACTTTGTTGTTCTAGTTTTTTGGGTGAATTCCCACCAGTATCGATTAAGATGGCTAAAAATCAGAGTTTATCTTTGAATTCTGGTAAGATGAATGGGGTCTGTGGTCGACTTATGTGTTGTCTCAGTTATGAAGATGACTTTTACCGAGATAGCAAGGCTAGTTATCCTGACTTGGGTGATGAAATTGAAACCAAGGATGGCATGGGTCAGGTTGTTGCCATTGATGTGATTGCAGGGACCATTAAGGTTGTATTTGAAAAAGGGCGTGCGCCCCTAACTTATGGAGTGGAGGAAGTTCAGCTAAATGGAAAAGCGTGAATTGTATGATAAATTCGAGGAATTATCACAAAATTTGATGTCGATGTTGGCAGAAGTGGAAGCAATTAAGGCGAACTTCTCAGGGATTCTGGATGAAAATACGGCCCTCAAGTTGGAAAATGACAAGTTGCGTGAGCACTTGAGTCAAGTGGTTCAGGAGGAGACAGGGACTAAAATGTCTCATGGTAAGGTGAACCTCGAGGCTATTTACGATGATGGATTCCATATTTGTCCAGATTTTTACGGTCAACGTCGTGATAATAATGAAGCTTGTGGCTTCTGTGCAGAATTGTTGTACGGAGACTAAGCATGCAGGTTCAAAAGAGTTTTAAGGGTCAATCTAGCTACGGTACCCTTTATTTGGTTCCCACACCTATTGGGAATTTGCAGGATATGACTTTTCGTAGTGTGCAAATCCTGAAAGAGGTGGATCTTATTTGTGCGGAGGACACGCGCAATACGGGTCTCTTGCTCAAGCATTTTGAGATTGAAACCAAGCAGTATTCTTTTCATGAGCACAATGCTTATGAGAAAATTCCAGATTTACTGGAGCGCTTGAAGTCAGGTCTTTCTTTGGCTCAGGTTTCTGATGCGGGGATGCCTTCTATTTCGGATCCTGGGCATGATTTGGTCAAAGCTGCCATTGCTGAGGATATTCCAGTGGTGGCTTTACCGGGAGCATCGGCTGGTATTACAGCCTTGATTGCCAGTGGTTTAGCACCCCAACCTCATATTTTTTATGGCTTCCTACCCCGTAAAAAAGGACAGCAGATTGATTTCTTCAAGGAAAAACTGTCTTATCCTGAGACACAGATTTTTTACGACTCACCTTACCGTGTGGCGGATACTCTTGAAAATATGCATGAGGTCTATGGCAACCGTCAAGTAACTTTAGTTCGAGAATTGACCAAGCTTTATGAAGAGTACCAGCGAGGGTCAATTTCAGAAATTTTAGATTATATTGCTAGTAATCCTCTCAAGGGTGAATGTTTACTGATTGTGGCTGGAGCTTCTGAAAATGATTGGGAAGAAAATCTAACATCAGATGTTACGCCGGTGGAGGCTGTTGAAGCTTTAATTGCTTCTGGCATGAAACCTAATCAGGCTATAAAAACCGTTGCTAAAGAGCGAAAAATGAACAGACAAGAGCTTTATAACCTTTTTCATGGGGTTTAAGAGGCTCTTTTTTTGTGGCAACATAAGATGTTAGAAAAGAAAGAATTATCAAAAAATTCCGTAAATACGCTTGTGTACCTTATGAATTTGTGTTATATTATCTGACATAAAATAATTTGTGAATTGGAGTGGTTTCATGGATACAGGTAGCAGTGCCTTTATATTGATTTGTTCAGCCATGGTTTGTTTGATGACACCAGCTTTGGCTTTCTTCTATGGTGGGCTTGGACGTCGTAAGAATGTTATCAATACCATGATGATGTCTGTTCTTCCCTTAGCTATAGCTTCTCTCTTGTGGATTGTTGCTGGCTACTCGCTTTCTTTTGGCGGTCATGGAAATTTCTTCGGTAATTTCAGTCACCTTTTTTTAAATGGTGTGTCTGAAACGGCCTCAAGCCGTGGTCTAACCATTCCTGATATGCTGTTTACTGCTTTCCAGATGATGTTTTCAATTATCTGTGTAGCAATTTTGACGGGTTCAGTGGTAGGACGGATGCGCTTTACGCCTTTAGCCATTTTTGTTGTCTTTTGGTTACTTCTTGTCTATTATCCATTTGCACATATGGTTTGGGATGAAGGGCTCCTTGCTAAATGGGGGACGATTGACTTCGCAGGTGGTGATGTGGTTCATATTACCTCTGGTGTATCGGCCTTGGTTCTGGCAATCGTTGTTGGTAAACGTCGTGATTTTGCCATTTTAGAACACCGTCCTCATAATGTTCCTTTTGTTCTATTGGGAGCGGGTCTCTTATGGTTTGGTTGGTTTGGCTTTAATGCAGGATCAGCCTTGGCTGCTAATGGCTTGGCAGTTCACGCGCTAGTGACCACCCATGTTTCAGCTGCTGCAGCCATGTTTTCATGGTTGGCAATTGAAAAACATGTCACAGGACATCCATCCTTGGTTGGTGGTTCAACTGGTTTGGTGGCAGGACTGGTTGCAATCACACCTGGGGCAGGTTTTGTTTCAATTTGGAGCGCTATTCTAATTGGTCTTATGGTTAGTCCGATTTGTTTTTATGCTATTTCAGTCTTGAAGAAACGTTTTGCCTATGATGATGCTTTGGATGCTTTTGGTTGCCACGGCGTTGGAGGAATCTTTGGTGGTTTGGCTACTGCGATTTTTACGACACCAGGTTTAGCTCTAGATAAGGCCAATATTGGCTTGATTTATGGAAAGGCGCATCTGTTTGTAGTGACTATTTTAGCTATTATCTTTACAGCTATTTGGTCTGCTCTTGTGACCTATGGTATTATTAAAGTAATTGCTCATTATATGCCTTTGCGTGTTAGTGACCGTGATGAAGCTATTGGTCTTGATGACTGTGAACACAAGGAAACAGCCTATCCAACCTTTATGGGCTTAGATTCGTAGGAGAATACAGATGAAAAAAGTAGAAGCGATTATTCGTTCGGATAAATTGGAAGATTTGAAAAATGCCTTGACTGGTAGTGGCTTGGCTAAGGGGATGACTGTAAGTCAAGTTCTGGGTTATGGTAATCAACGTGGCTTTGCAGAGTTTGTTCGTGGACAGCGCATTGTTCCTACCTTATTAGCTAAGGTTAAGGTTGAGATTGTAGTTAAGGATATGGCGGTTGACGAAGTTGTTGATGCCATTCGGAGCGCCGTGGCGACAGGAGAAGTTGGTGATGGGAAGATTTTTATTGTTCCTATTGATGATGTTATCCGCATTCGTACTGGTGAACGTGGTGGAGACGCCATTTAATATAATGAAGGCTTAAACCGGTTGGTTTGGGTCTTTTTTAGTGAATTTTGATATACTTAGAGGAGTTAGTATGATTGAGGGGGTGACCAATTGGCAAAAGGAAAAAAGAAAAGCAAGTCTAAAGCTAGACCTAAGAAAACTAAAAAGAAACAGAAGTCTTTCTTGCTCTTTCCTAAATTTTTCCAAAAGTGGAGTCTGATTTTTATTGGCCTATTTGCCTTATTGGGACTCCTAGCTAGTTTGAATTTTCCAAAGTTGACTATGGAAAAAAACATGACATCTACGGATGAGACGACGGTTGCATTTATTGCCGAGATTGGCGAGACGTCCCGCTATTTGGCAGCTAGAAATGATCTTTATGCATCTGTTATGATAGCTCAGGCCATCTTGGAATCTGACTCTGGACAATCTAGTTTGAGTCAGAAGCCGTCCTATAACTTCTTTGGGATTAAGGGGGACTACAATGGTCAAAGTGTGACCCTACCGACCTGGGAGGACGATGGTAAGGGCAATCCTTACTATATTGATGCGGCCTTTCGTTCTTATGGCTCTGTGGAAAATTCTTTACAGGACTATGTGGATTTCCTTGAGGGAAGCTACTATGTAGGGGTGCACCGTTCCAATACTAAGAATTATAAGGATGCGACAGCTGCCCTAACAGGGGTCTACGCTACGGACACAACCTACGGAGACAAATTAAACAGCATCATTGAACAATATCAGTTAACCATTTATGACACTTATTAGGGAGGTTCGAGCATCGATGAGTGATTTAGATAAAACAGTTGATTTTATTAAAGAAATAGAGAAATTGAAGTCCGTAACAAGATTTAATAGAACCCTTGATGGAAGATTTGAAAATAGTGCCGAGCATTCTTGGCAGGGTGCGATAGCTGCGATAGTTTTCCAAGATTATTATCCTGAGAAACTGAATATGGAAAAGGTCATTTCTATGTTGCTGATTCATGATTTAGGTGAGATTTATGCTGGAGATACTTGGGTGTTTGATGATGAAAAAAAGCTTCACTCTCATGATAGAGAGCTAGCATCTATAGAAAGAACAATGAGCATCCTTCCAGAAGAAAAATATTTGAATATGAAAAAATCTTGGCTAGAATTTGAAAAAGGGCAGAGTGCTGAGGCAAGATATGCAAGAGTCATTGACGCATTGGTACCACTTATAAATCACTTGGAAGTGTCAGAATCAAATTATAATCCAGATAATATTAGTTCAGACATGGTATTAGAAAAGAAAAAATTTATAAAGGGTGAGTCTGAAGAGTTATGGAAACTGACTGAAGAGTTGGTTCAGGAAAGTGTAGAAAAGGGCTTATATTTATAATATCAATTGGCCCCCTACGGAATGGTTTATAGACAACATGATGTGTCGATTCGGCACGTCTTTTTTGATTTTTATGTGTTATAATGGAGGTAGTTACATTAGGAATTGAGATGCACACCCCGATGGATTTTTGCACTCCCTTGAACGAGAGAAGGTTAGATAGTATGATTAAATTGATAGCAATTGACATGGACGGGACGCTCTTAAATAGCCAAAAAGAGATTCCTGCAGAGAATATTAAGGCTATTCAAGAAGCAGCTGCGGCAGGTATCAAAATTGTCCTTTGTACAGGACGCCCACGTTCGGGCATTCTTCCACATTTTGAGAAATTAGGACTGAGTGAAGAAGAGTATATTATCATGAACAATGGTTGCTCTACTTATGAAACTAAAAATTGGACCTTGCTGCAATATGAAAGTTTATCTCGCCCTGAAATGGAAGAACTCTTGCAGGCTTGCGAAGGTTTTCCAGAGGTGACTCTAACCTTAACTGGAGAAAAGACTTACTATGTTGTGGGTGATGAGGTGCCTGAGCTAGTGGCTTATGATGCTGGTACTGTTTTCACAGAAGCAAAGGCTAGGAGTTTGGAAGAAATCTTTGCGGAAGGGCAAGTAATTTTCCAAGCCATGTATATGGCAGATTCTGAACCTTTGGACGCCTTCCAAAACGCCGTGCAAGATGGACTTAGTCAGAGCTATAGCACAGTTCGTAGTCAAGACTATATCTTTGAAATTATGCCACAAGGGGCAACTAAGGCCAGTGGACTTAAGCATTTGGCGGAAAAACTTGAAATTGCCCCAAATCAAATCATGGCTCTGGGCGATGCTGCCAATGACCTTGAAATGCTTCAATTCGTCGGTCAAAGTGTTGCCATGGGTAATGCTAGTGACGACATTAAAGATTTGTGTAAGTATGTGACCTTGACAAATGACGAGGCAGGTGTGGCACACGCCATTCGTACCTGGGCTCTATAAGAAAAAGACCTTTAGCTTTATTGTTTGCTAAAGGTTTTTCGATTTTTGATAATGGCAATGAGTGTGGTCAAAGTGATAGTGACGTCAGTGACGGCAGCTGGGTAAGCCTGAATGGTCAAATCGTAAATGAGCCAGAGTAACATATTTTCAATAATGACCCAGCGAAGCCACTGAAGGTTTGGTGTGGTAGCAATCGCTAGGCTATAGGAGACGGAGGAAATTATAGGTAAATAACCAATAATCCCCAGTTGATTGAGATAGGTTCCGACGATGATTTGAATAATGATGAGGATGGTCAAGATAGTTTTGGTCATCTTCTTTTTGACCATCAAGCTATTACGAATGATGGAAATACTAATGGTTAAAGCACCCGTATAGCCCCCTAGAAGTAGGTTGGCAATAGCAGTAAAAATATAGTCGGTAATTTGCCAGACGAGCATTTTATTTTTTGATTTTGCAAAAGAGGATATGGCGACACATAGGGCACCTATGGCTGAGAATACTTGTGCTAGAAGATAGATTGTCATGGTATAACTTTCAATTTTTGTCTCCATTATATCACAAGGATTCAAGATATTTTCATCTCTTTTTTAGGATTTACAGCGCTAATATGTTAGCGTTTACATTAGAAAATGATATAATAAAAGTGTAGATAAGATTGTTCCCTTAAAAGTAGAGAGAACCCTGTGTTTCCTTGTGACATAGGTCCTATCTTTACTTTATGTGATAGACTAGAAATGAGGAAATGATTATGAAAAACAAATTTTCCCAAGCAATCGTGCTTTCAATGGTTACCCTTTCCTCAATGGCTTTGCTGACGGCCTGTTCCAGCCATAAGGAATCCAGTTCAGCAGATAAGACGCCTAATAGCAGCCAGGTGACCTCATCAAGTAAGGCTAAATCATCTAGTAAAGATAGCGGTAAGACTAGCAAGTCTAGTGCTAAGGTCAAGGAATCTTCGGGTTCAAAGACGGAATCTTCAAGCGCGCAAAGTAGTCAAAAGGCTTCTGCCCCAAGTTCGAGTAGCAGTCAGTCTCAATCATCATCTTCAAAGAGTTCATCAGCTTCCTCAAGCAGCCAGTCCCAGGCTCCTAAGTCTTCAGCGAGTCAATCTCAAGCTCCGAAGAGCTCAAGTGATAGTCAAACTTCAAGCAGTCAATCTCAAGCTAAAACAGATACGCAAGTGACCACTGTGGATATGGATGTGAGTGCGGTAGCGCGTGGTCAGTTTGATAGTATTGCTGGAACTTGGAAGTCCAGTGATGGCAGTCGTCTGGTCTTTAATAACACCAGCCTAGTAGGAGATATCACTGCTCAAGGTCAAGCGACAGTTCACAATTATGTGCATCCGAAAGATAATTATCAAGAGGGCTCAGGTAAGTATGATGCCACCCTTTCAAGAGATAGGGGTGACACCTCTGGTATTGTTGGCGATATTAGCTTTGTCTCTAAAAAGGCAGCTGTTTCTGGTCCAAGTTATGAACAAGATACCATTCAAGTAACCAGTACTGGAGGAACAAAGATTTACCTTAAAGAATCAGATAATGTGACGCTACCTAAAGACGTGACGGTTACTGACAATCAACTTCCAATTGATGGTGGTATTGCAGAATCTGGCAGCTACACGCTTACCAAACGTACGGCTGTCAAAAATACGCCTAGTGATACAGCTCCAGTAGAATTTTACTTAGAAGCAGGCGATAAGATTAACTTTGATATGAAGGTTACTCAAGACGGTCATAGTTGGATTTCTTACATCAGCTATAGTGGTGTTCGCCGTTATGTTCAAGTGGATTAAATAAGATATCTAGAAAGGTCAGAATTTCTTCTGATCTTTCTATTATTTTGTGGAAAAAGCCTTGTCTATTCCCTAATAAATCGATACAATAGAAAGGTCGGTTTAACCGAAAATTTTTAAATAATGAGGACAAAAATGTGTCAGTAAATTGGCAAGATATTGCGTTTTCTTTCCTCGGTGGTTTGGGGCTTTTCCTCTTTAGTATCAAGTATATGGGAGATGGTCTTCAACAAGCAGCCGGAGATAAGTTGCGCTTTTACATCGATAAGTATACCAGCAACCCGTTTTTAGGGGTTTTGATTGGTATTGTCATGACGGCCTTGATTCAATCGAGTTCAGGGGTTACCGTTATTGTCGTCGGTCTGGTTTCGGCAGGGCTTTTGAGTCTTCGTCAGGCTATTGGGATTGTCATGGGGGCAAACATCGGGACAACCGTAACTTCCTTCATGATTGGTTTCAAGCTTGGTGACTATGCCCTTCCAGTGATTTTCCTAGGGGCAGCGCTTCTCTTCTTTACAAGCAATAAGAAGCTCAATAACCTAGGTCGTATCTTGTTTGGTGTAGGGGGAATTTTCTTTGCCCTTAACCTTATGGGAGATGCGGTAGAACCTTTGAAGTCAGTTACAGCCTTTAAGGACTACTTGGCAACCTTGGGTGATCGCCCAGTCATGGGGGTTATCATCGGTGCTGGCTTGACCATGTTGATTCAGTCGTCAGCAGCGACCATCGGTATTCTTCAGAGCCTCTACTCAGGTGGTTTGCTTGATCTGCAAGGTGCCCTTCCAATCCTTTTTGGGGATAATATCGGAACAACTATTACAGCGGTTCTAGCTGCTCTTGGTTCGAACATTGCGGCTAAACGTGTGGCAGGGGCTCACGTCCTGTTCAATGTTATTGGGACGGTCTTGTGTTTGATTCTCTTGGTTCCATTCACAGCCTTGATTCAATGGTTTAAGTCTGTGCTTGGATTGACACCTGAGATGACCATCGCCTTTGCTCACGGTACTTTTAACATTGCAAATACTATCGTTCAATTCCCATTCATCGGAGTTCTAGCTTACCTTGTAACTAAGATTATTCCTGGTGAAGATGAGATTAACAAGTACGAAGCACTCTACTTGGACCGTTTGCTTATCACACAGGCACCAGCTATCGCCCTTGGTAATGCTAAGAAAGAATTGGTGCACTTGGCATCATACGCCATCCAGTCTTTGGAAGCTTCCTATGCTTTCTTTGCTAAGGGAGATGAGAAATACTATGATAAGGTTGAGAAGTATGAAACAGCTGTTAATAGTATTGACGAAGAGTTGACAACCTACTTGATTGACATCTCTAACGAATCTCTTAGCGTTTCCGAGAATGAAGTTTTGGCAAGTGTGCTTGACTCTGTTCGTGACTTGGAGCGTATTGGTGACCTTGCAGTTGCAAGTGCAAACCTTTCACAACACATTCATAATAAGGGAATTGAATTCTCTGATACTGCCAAGGCTGAACTTGCGGATGTTTATAACCGTACTCACCGCATCGCCCTTGATAGTATCCGTGTAGTTGTAGATGATGACAAGGTACTTGCAGGTCAAGTCATCCTTCGTCATGAAGAGCTGGAAAAACTTGAAAAACAATTGCGTAAAACACATACCAAACGTCTTAACAATGGTGAATGTACTGCACAAGCAGGTATCAACTATGTTGATTACCTCTCACATTACACACGTATCGCAGATCATGCGATTAACCTTGTTGAAAAGGTTACAGAAGGTGTGATTTAATAGAGAAAGTCGAGAAAATTTCTCGGCTTTTTTGATATAATGAAAGCGTATTAAGAATATAGAAAAATGATGAGAGGTGGTCCTATGACCTATTATATTTCAGCCAAACGTTTTTACTTTGAAAATAAAATCAAGGAAGGTGGCTACCTAGCAGTTGTGGATGGTCGTTTCGGCGATTGGTCGGAAAATGTACCAGAAGGTGCAGAGGTGCTGGATTACAGTGATTATCAGATTGCTCCGGGTCTTGTAGATACTCATATTCATGGATTTGCGGGTTATGATGTCATGGATAATTCTGAGGAAAGTCTTCTAGGCATGAGTCAAGCCTTGCTTTCAGCAGGTGTGACCTCTTTCTTACCGACAGCCCTAACAGCGCCATTTGAAGAGCTGAAGGCTATTTGCCAAACAACAGCTAATACGGTTGGTAAGGAAACTGGTGCCAAAATTCAAGGACTCTTCTTTGAAGGACCTTATTTCACTGAAACCTATAAGGGGGCTCAAAATCCTAAATACATGGACAATCCAAGTGTGGAACAATTGCAGGAATGGCAGGAGGCAGCTCAAGGAAAACTGATTAAATTGGCTCTTGCTCCTGAACGTGAGGGAGTAGCTGAATTTATCCAAGAAGCAACCAAGCAAGGCGTAACGATTGCTCTAGGTCATTCCAATGCCACATATGAAGAAGCCATGGCAGCAGTGGAAGCTGGGGCGTCCGTTTGGGTTCACGTCTACAACGGGATGCGTGGTTTTACCCACCGTGAGCCAGGTATGGTTGGGGCAGTCTTCGATAGTCCAGAAACGATTGGTGAGTTGATCGCTGATGGTCATCATGCGGTCCCTGCAGCTTGCAAGGTTCTTATCAAGCAAAAGACGCCTCAAGGAGTTGCCCTTATTACGGACTGTATGTCAGCGGGAGGACGTCCTGATGGAGACTATATGCTGGGTGAACTTCCTGTCATCGTCGAAAATGGTACCGCCCGTCTCAAAGAAGGCGGTAACCTAGCTGGATCTATCCTACAACTTAAAGACGGTGTTAAACATGTGGTTGATTGGGGACTTGTGACGGTTGCTCAAGCTCTGCAGATGGCAACTAGTGTTCCAGCTAAATCGGTTGGGCTTGAAAAGACTTGCGGAAGCCTAAAAGCAGGTCTACCAGCTGATTTTATAGTCTTAAATGACTCCTTGGAACTCCAAGCAACCTATATTGATGGACGAAAAGGTTGGGAAAAATAAGAGAATAAGTAGCACTTTCTTATGAAGGTGCTGTTTTTAATTGATTTTTACAAAGGTGTTAGAGTAGTGTAAAATAGAAATACTTTATATTTTACAGGAGGTAATATGTCAAAACGTATTTGGAGCATTGCCCTGGCCTATGTCGGTGTAATGATTGGTGCAGGGGTGTCTTCAGGACAGGACCTCTTACAGTATTTTGTTAGTTTTGGAGCTTGGGGACTGATAGGTGTCATGGTTCTAGGAATCTTGCATGTTGGCTTTGGACGACTCATGATTGCTCTGGGAAGTTATTACCGTTCAGATGATCATTCGGTAGTCCTGGCAGAAATCAGTCATCCTGTGATTTACCGTACTTTGGATATCGCTTTGATTATCACTTGTTTCCTGTTTGGTTTTGTGATGACAGCAGGTGCAGGGGCTAACTTAAACCAACAGTTCGGCTTTCCGATTTGGGTAGGTGCTTTCCTTTGTACAGCTCTGACTATCTTTGTGAGTTTCCTAGATTTCAAAAAAATCATCGGTGTTATTGGAGTTTTTCCCCCTATGATTTTGGTTATGATTGCTATGATATTCGTGACCAATGTTTTAGGACGTCACTGGGATTTTGCTGAGATGGATAAGGTGTCGCAAACCATCCAATCTCCCTTCCCAAGTATTTGGCTGTCTGTGGTTAATTATTTTGCCGTTTGTGTCATGTCAGCCATAGCCATGGCCTTTGTCATGGGTGGCTCTATTCTCAAAATCAATGAAGCTGAAAAGAGCGGAGCCTGGGGAGGATTTATGGTTGGTGTGATTTTCTTTGTCACAACCTTGATTCTCTTTGCTAACAGTGATAATATTGCTAGCTCGGATGTTCCTATGTTGGCTATTGCTAAGGAAGTGAATCCTATCTTTGCAACGCTTTACGCCTTGGTGATCTTTGGTTTGATTTTTAATACCGTCTTTAGTCTCTACTATGCCCTTGGTAAACGCTTTTCAGCAGGTAGTGATAAACGTTTCAAGTTCTTCGTGGCTGCATTTGCCCTTGCTGGTTTTGCTATTTCCTTCATGGGCTTTCGTCAACTGGTAGCGGTTATGTATCCTATTATCGGTTATTTGGGAATGCTGATGTTGGTAGTGCTAGTTGTTGCTAGCTACCGCAAAAAAGCTAAGATTCGTAAGGAAAAGGAAATTCGAAATCATCTCTTGTCTATCGTTGAGAAAGCTTATGATCCCAATCAAGACTTGACCCATCGGGATAAGAAAAAGGCCGAAGAACTTCGAGAAGCCTCAATTCTTGATAATGAGATTCTCCATGAAGACTCCCATGCACATGTTCGTCAGGAAATGGGGATTAGTAAGAAGGATTAGAATTTTATTTTACAAGTTTCTCTATTTCTGCTATAATACTGACAAGAAAGAAGGGCTTATGGCGTTTTTCTAGCGAGCTTGGGATAGTGAAAGCCAAGTAGAGCAAAATGAGCAGTGGCGCTTTCTATCAGCAAATAGCTGAAGACAAACAGATAAAATGAAGTAATAAATTAGGGTGGAACCGCGTTTCTGACGCCCCTAGGTCGAATGACTTAGGAGCAGAGACACGGTTCTTTTTGTATCCTGAGTCACAAGAAACTTTATGAATAAGGAGTAAAACATGTCTAAAAAACTAACCTTCCACTGCGTCAGTGGCAGAGACCTCCTTACAGTCGGACTGCCCCACACTCAGCACTAGGGTGCCTGAGCTAGACGCAGTACTAACTCGTCTTGCCTCGTATAATCGACGAGGCAGACTCGTGTCGCAAGAAATTATTTTTTATTAAGGAGTATTCAATGTCTAAGAAATTAACATTTCAAGAAATAATTTTGACTTTGCAACAATACTGGAATGACCAGGGTTGTATGCTCATGCAGGCTTATGATAATGAAAAGGGTGCGGGAACCATGAGTCCTTACACCTTCCTTCGTGCCATTGGTCCTGAGCCATGGAATGCGGCTTATGTAGAGCCATCTCGTCGTCCAGCAGATGGTCGTTACGGAGAAAACCCAAACCGCCTTTACCAACACCACCAATTCCAAGTGGTTATGAAACCATCACCATCAAACATCCAAGAGCTCTACCTTGAGTCATTGGAAAAATTGGGCATCAATCCTTTGGAACACGATATTCGTTTCGTTGAAGATAACTGGGAAAACCCATCAACTGGTTCAGCTGGTCTTGGTTGGGAAGTTTGGCTTGACGGTATGGAAATCACTCAGTTCACCTACTTCCAACAAGTTGGTGGATTGGCAACTGGTCCGGTAACTTCTGAGGTCACTTACGGTTTGGAACGTTTGGCTTCTTACATCCAAGAAGTAGATTCTGTTTACGATATTGAGTGGGCTCCAGGCGTTAAATACGGAGAAATCTTCCTTCAACCAGAATACGAACACTCAAAATACAGCTTTGAAGTTTCTGACCAAGACATGCTTCTTGAAAACTTCGAAAAATTTGAAAAAGAAGCAGGACGTGCTTTGGAATTGGGTCTTGTTCACCCTGCCTATGACTATGTTTTGAAATGTTCACATACTTTTAACTTGCTAGATGCTCGTGGCGCTGTTTCTGTTACAGAACGTGCCGGTTACATTGCCCGCATCCGTAACTTGGCCCGTGTCGTAGCTAAAACCTTCGTCGCAGAACGTAAGAAACTTGGTTACCCACTTCTTGACGAAGCCACACGCGCAAAACTCCTAGCAGAAGAGGAAGAATAAAAAAGAGTTACAAGAATGGAAAATGGGCAAACAAAGTGAGCCCACATGGCTACCCAGAGGCAAGTCGAAGACTTGCTAAAGGGATAGGCACCGCCGTACTGGTATATGGGGATTTTTGAAACGTTAGGTTCAAAAATCAGTTGGCTAAATCCACTTTGATGAGACTGTTGGAAATCGATGTGGAGAAGACAGAAGATTTCCCTACAGCCTCACAAAGTTAGTTAGCAACGTCCCCAGTACCTAAGGTGCCTATCAAAAAGAAGAATTTTGTAAAGGAAAAAACATGACAAAAAACTTATTAGTAGAACTTGGACTTGAAGAGTTGCCAGCCTACGTTGTCACACCAAGTGAAAAACAACTCGGTGAGAAAATGGCAGCCTTCTTGGATGACAACCGTCTCTCATACGAAAGCATTCAAACCTTCTCAACACCACGCCGTTTGGCAGTCCGTGTACATGGCTTGGCTGACCAACAAACAGATTTGACTGAAGATTTTAAAGGCCCTTCTAAGAAAATCGCCTTGGATGCTGATGGAAACTTCTCAAAAGCTGCCCAAGGATTTGTCCGTGGGAAAGGCTTGACTGTTGATGACATCGAATTCCGTGAAGTCAAAGGTGAAGAGTACGTTTATGTTACTAAACACGAAGCTGGAAAACCTGCTAAAGAAGTTTTGGTTGGCGTTCCAGAAGTGCTTGCTTCATTGACTTTCCCTGTCAGCATGCACTGGGCTAACAACACATTTGAATACATTCGCCCAGTTCACACCTTGACAGTTCTTTTGGGCGACGAAGCGCTTGACCTTGACTTCTTGGATATCAAGTCAGGTCGTGTGAGTCGTGGACATCGTTTCCTTGGACATGAAGTGGAAATCACCAATGCGGATTCTTATGAAGAAGACCTTCGTACGGTTTACGTGATTGCAGATAGCAAAGAACGTGAAAACATGATTCGTGAGCAAATCAAAGCCATCGAAGCAGAACAAGGAGTTCAAGTCCAAATCGAAGAAGGACTTTTGAATGAAGTCTTGAACTTGGTCGAATACCCAACTGCGTTTATGGGAAGTTTCGATACTAAGTATTTGGACGTTCCAGAAGAAGTCTTGGTGACATCAATGGAAACGCACCAACGTTACTTTGTTGTACGTGACCTTGACGGTAAGCTTAAACCAAACTTCATCTCAGTCCGTAATGGTAACGCTGAGCACTTGGAAAATGTTATCCGAGGAAATGAAAAAGTATTGGTGGCACGTCTTGAAGATGGTGAATTCTTCTGGCGTGAAGACCAAAAGCTTAAGATTGAAGACCTCGTTGCTAAATTGGCACACGTGACTTTCCATGAAAAAATTGGTTCTCTTTCAGAACACATGGAGCGTGCTGGTGTTATTGCAGCGTCACTAGCTGAGCAAGCTGGTTTGACTGCAGAAGAAACGGCAGCCGTAGCTCGTGCAGCTGAAATCTACAAATTTGACCTCTTGACTGGTATGGTCGGAGAGTTCGATGAATTGCAAGGAATCATGGGTGAAAAATATGCTCTTCTCGCTGGTGAAGATGCTGCGGTTGCGACAGCTATCCGTGAACACTACCTTCCTGATTCAGCAGATGGAGCTCTTCCAGAGACTAAGGTTGGTGCTATCCTTGCGCTTGCAGATAAATTGGATACCCTCCTTTCATTCTTCTCAGTTGGCTTGATTCCATCAGGTTCAAATGACCCTTATGCGCTTCGTCGTGCAACACAAGGGATTGTTCGTATCTTGGATGCTTTTGGTTGGCATATCCCTATGGATGAGTTGATTGACAGCCTTTACGGACTTTCATTTGATAGTCTTTCATATGACAATCAAGCAGAAGTCATCAACTTCATCAAAGCGCGTGTGGACAAGATGATGGGACGCACTTCAAAAGATATCAAAGAAGCCGTTCTTGCTGGTTCAAACTTTATCGTGGCTGATATGCTTGAAGCAGCTGACGCCCTCTCAGAAGCTGCTAAGGCTGATGGTTACAAAGCAGCTGTTGAATCACTCTCTCGTGCCTTCAACTTGGCAGAAAAAGCAGATGCTTCAGTAGCAGTCGATGCCAGTCTCTTTGAAAACGACCAAGAAAAAGCCCTTGCTAAAGCGATTGAAGAGCTTGAATTGACAGGTTCAGCAAGTGACAAAATGGCACAGCTCTTCGCTCTTAGCCCAGTCATCGATGCCTTCTTTGACAACACTATGGTCATGGCAGAAGATGAAGCGGTTAAAAACAACCGTTTGGCCCTTCTTGCAGGTCTTGTAGCTAAAGCTAACGCTGTTGCAGCTTTCAACCAATTGAACACAAAATAATGACCTGATGACAGGTAGAAAGTAGGTTTTATTAAAAAAAAAAAAAAAATCGCTCGTATCAATGAGCTTGCTAAAAAGAAAAAAACCGAAGGTTTGACTCCAGAAGAAGAAGTGGAGCAAGCAAAACTTCGTGAAGAATACATTGAGGGCTATCGTCGCTCAGTTCGTCACCATATCGAAGGAATTAAAGTGGTTGACGAAGAAGGTAACGATGTGACACCTGAAAAACTACGCCAAGTGCAACGTGAAAAAGGCTTGCATGGTCGTAGCCTTGATGATCCTGAATCATAATAACGATGTACAAGGGTTTGGAATTTTTCCAAGCCCTTGTTTTGAAGTATAAAATTCTGAATATTCTGTATAAAAATTGACCAATTATTTCAAAAATGGTAAAATATAAGTTATGTTAAAAAATGGCATGATTCAATGAGTCGTGCTCAATAGAATTGGAGTGAAAAAAATGTCGCAAAAGCAACATCATAAAGACGACGACAACCAGACTGAAAATGGGATGGTACGTGGTCTTCAAAACCGTCACGTCCAGCTGATTGCCATCGCTGGTACGATCGGTACAGGTCTCTTCCTCGGAGCAGGGCGTTCTCTTTCCCTAACAGGACCTTCAATCATCCTAGTATATATACTAACTGGTATCTTCATGTATCTTATGATGCGAGCTATCGGTGAGATGCTCTATATGGATCCTGACCAACACACCTTTATCAACTTTATTACCAAATACCTTGGGAAAGGTTGGGGATTCTTCTCAGGGTGGTCTTACTGGGTATCACTGATATTCCTTGGAATGGCAGAAATTACGGCCGTATCGACCTATGTGCAATATTGGTTCCCAAGTTGGCCTGCCTGGCAGATTCAGATTGTCTTCTTGATTATCCTGAGCTCGGTTAACCTGATTGCGGTTAAGATTTTCGGGGAAGTTGAGTTTTGGTTTGGGATGATCAAGATTATCACCATTCTTGCTCTTATCGCAACAGGTATCTTCATGGTAGCAACCAACTTTGAAACGCCTGCTGGACATGCTAGCCTTGCCAATATTACACACGGCTTCCAGATGTTTCCTAAAGGTTGGGTAAGCTTTGTTATGACCTTCCAAATGGTCTTCTTTGCCTATCAAGCCATCGAATTTGTAGGGATTACAACTTCTGAGACAGCGAATCCACGTAAGGTCTTACCAAAGGCAATCAAGGAGATTCCGATTCGTATTGTCATCTTCTATGTGGGTGCCCTCATTGCCCTCATGGCTATCTTCCCTTGGCAAAAACTTCCAGTTAATGAATCACCGTTCGTAACGGTCTTCCAAATGGCTGGTATCAAGTGGGCAGCAGCCTTCATTAACTTTGTTGTCTTGACAGCAGCGGCTTCATCATTGAACTCAACGCTTTACTCTACAGGTCGTCACCTTTTCCAAATTGCTAAGGAAACACCAAATAGTAAAGTCATGAAAGCTTTGAAGCTAGATACTTTGTCACGTAATGGTATTCCTTCACGTGCTATCATTGTTTCAGCCATTGTAGTATGTGTTTCAGCCTTCATCAATGTCTTGCCTGGTGTATCTGATGCCTTCGCTTTGATTACGGCATCATCATCAGGTGTCTACATCGCTATCTATATCTTGACCATGCTTGCTCATCTCAAGTACCGTAAATCTCAAGAGTTCATGGCAGATGGATTCCTTATGCCAGCCTATAAGATTCTCAATCCATTGACTATTCTTTTCTTCATCTTCGTCTTTGTTTGTCTCTTCTTGCAAAAGTCAACAGTTGTCGGAGCTATTGGGGCAGCCATCTGGATTGTGGTATTTAGTATCTATAGTAACTGGAAACATAGTAAATAAATCAATCTAGCTCACCTTTATGGTGAGTTTTTTGTTGCAAAAAAGGACACAAGGTGTCCCAGTTATTAGTTATGCAATACTTTCTTGGTTTCCGTGGTGAAAGAAACCACCTAAGAGCCCCTTGCTACGATGGAAAATAGCAGGCTTATGATCGTTGTGTGAACGACCATTTACATCAAGTTTAGCCCATTCAAGAGCCTGGTAGGCATTTCGGTCTGAAACTGTAGATGTTCCAATATAGCTATAGATGCCTGCCTGAGCAAGAATAAACCCTTGCAGTTGGCGAATATGCTCATCATTGAGGGCTTCGGAAAAATGAATCTTCACGGTCTTATAAGTTAAAGCTTGGACAGACTCGACGATTGGTGACTCTGCTAAGAGGTGCAAAAGTTCTTGATGCTTAGTAAAGTACTTATCATAGTCCATTGGAAGAATGATAGTATGGGCAATCCAATCTTCCAAGTTGGCTTTGGCTTTTTTACTGAGACCCCTTACTGTAATACTGAGATCATCTATATTGAAAGGAAGCTGATCGATGTGAGCAGTGTTTGAACCATATGCCTTTCTGAAAAGCGGTGTACTTGATAGAATATGTCCAGTAGGAGAAATAATAGCCAAGGCAGTTTCCTTGGTTTGGTAACCAAGCTCGTGGCATTCCATGCTAGCGTATGTGTCTTTAAATTCAATAATTGCTCTTGTTTTCATCGTGTAACTCTCTTTCTGTTAGTTTATAAACTAACAATAGTTTATCATGACTTATAATCTTGGTCAAGATTTTACCTTCAAAAACAAAAAATATTTTTGTAAGGGTTTGCAAAAATTTTTGAACTCTGATAAGATAGAATCACAGCAAAAGGATTGTTACTGGTCAGCAGGCAAAACCTAGATAAATACGAAAAACTAATGGGAGTAGTGTATGCTCATCCCAATTGGTTCTTGGTATTTATTTAGGTTTTTTTCGTTGAAAAAGCCTCAAAGAAAACTAGAATCCTAGACAAGAAAGGAGCCCTTATGGCTAAATATACTGAATTAGCTGAGGACATTCTCAAACACGTTGGTGGCAAGGAAAATGTCAATAGCTTGAAACACTGTGTGACACGTTTGCGCTTTGATTTGAAAGATGAATCTAAAGCAGATGATGACTACCTTAAGAACCGTGACGGCGTTGTTACTGTTGTTAAGGCAGGTGGACAATATCAGGTAGTTATCGGTAACCATGTCCCTGATGTTTATGCGGAGGTTCTCCAAGTTGGCGGTCTTCCAGCAGGTGGTAGTCTTGATATTGATGAAGGGGATGCGCCTAAAGGTAATCTTTTTGACCGCTTTGTATCTTTGGTTTCAAGTATTTTCCAACCTTTCCTTGGGCCTTTGGCTGCAGCCGGGATTATCAAAGGAATAGTCGCTGTCATGGCAGCATGTGGCCTGTCAGCTGCAACAAGCCCTATGTATGTCATCTTGAATGCAGCAGGAGATGGTTTCTTCCAGTTCTTGCCAATCTTGATTGCCTTGACATCTGCTCGTCGTTTCAAGGTTAATGAGTTTACAGCTATTGCGATTGCAGCGGCACTTGTTTATCCTGATATTGCTACGATGGTGATTGCTCTTCAGAAAGCTGGTCAGGGTCATGTTCTAGGAGTTATTCCATTTGCGCTTCCTGCAGGGGGCTACCTCTCAACTGTAATGCCTTCTATCTTGGCCGTTTGGGTGGCTTCTTACATTCAAAAATTCTTTACCAAAATTACTCCTGATGTCATTAAAGTCTTCGTAGTACCTTTCTTTACATTGCTCATTACGGTACCATTAACATTCTTGGTGGTGGGACCAATTGCCAATGCTTTCTCTGATGGCTTGACAAATCTCTTCCAAGCAATCATGAACTTTAGTCCGATTGTCTTTGGTCTTGTACTTGGTATCCTATGGCAAGTCTTGGTTATGTTCGGAATGCACTGGGCGCTTGTTCCCCTTGCTATCTTAGATGTGGCAACAAACGGAAGTTCTACGATTCTTTCAGCAGCTATCCTTCCATGTTTCACGCAAACAGGTGTATTGGGGGCTATCATGCTTAAGACGAAAGAAGAAAAAGTCCGTACCATCTCTATGCCAGCCTTCATTTCATCTATTTTTGGGGTGACAGAACCTGCTATCTATGGGGTAACCCTTCCAATGAAAACGCCATTCTACATTTCATGTGGTGTTTCAGGACTTATGGGGGCTGCCATGATGGCCTTAGATATTAAGATGTATTCAATGGGTGGTCTGGGTGTATTTGTCTTCCCAAGCCTTATTGGGCCTGACGGTAACCTTTCTAAAGTTATCTTTGCCATTATTATTGCCATTGTGGGTGCTCTTGTATCCTTCCTTATCCAACTCTTTGCACCAGTACCAACTCTTTACGGTGGTGGGGCAGCTAAGGTTGAGGAAAAAGCTGAAGAAGCTGCACCTGCTCCTAAGGAAATTCAACAAGAAATTATTGCGAGCCCACTTATCGGGAATATTGTCCCACTTGACCAAGTTCCTGACCAAGTCTTTGCCTCAGGAGCTATGGGTAAGGGTATCGCTATTGACCCTACCGATGGGGTAGTGGTCGCACCAGCTAAGGCAACGGTTAATTTAGTCTTCCCTACTGGTCATGCGATTGGTTTGACAACTGAAAATGGTGCAGAGCTTCTCATTCATATTGGTATGGACACTGTTTCTCTTGCTGGTAAAGGATTCAAGACCTATGTGGAAGCAGGTGAAGTTGTAGAAGCAGGACAAAAACTTATCGAATTTGACCTAGCAACTATCCGAGAGGCAAAATTACCAGTCATCACACCAGTCATTGTGACCAATACGGCTGACTTTGATGATGTCTTAACGACTAAAGAAGCTCGTGTTAACACTGGTGATTATCTCCTTACCGCTGTTAAATAAAAAAGAAATCCGAGAATCAACTTCTCGGATTTTTGTTTATTTGAATTTGTAGTCTTTAACGACTTCAACGGAATTAACCGTTACATTCTCTTTTGGTTTACTGTTGTCATCGACTTCAAGGTTAGCGATGGTATCAACGACATCCATGCCTTTGATGACTTGTCCAAAGACAGTATATTTGGTATCACCAGCTGGGTAACCGCCTTTTTTGTAGGCGTCAATGATAGGTTTTGGATAGCCAGCATTTCCTAGTTGCTTGCTTTGATCGTCCTTGTTTTGAACAATGTAGAATTGGCTGCCGTTTGAATTTTTAGCACCAGTATTGGCCATAGCAAGTGCGCCACGGATGTTGTAGAGGAATGGTGTAGGCTCAACAGCGAAACCTTTCTTCCAGATAGATTCTCCTCCAGTACCGTCACCCTTAGGGTCACCACTTTGAATCATGAAGTCCTTGATGACACGGTGGAAGGTAAGTCCATCATAGTATTTGTCCTTGGCATGTTTCAAGAAGTTTTCAGAAGCCTTTGGAGCAAGTGTAGGGAAGAGTTTGACTGTGATATCACCCTTTGAAGTGTGGAGGATAACTTCAGCTTCGTCCTTACCAACCTTGTCAGACAACTGTGGAAAGGCATCTTTTCCAGATTTTTGGGCTTTTTCTAATTGTTTAGTGAATATCTTATTATCAACATAAGCATCTCCACGAACGGCGCGTGCGATGTTCTCACGAAAGGCAAAACCTAGGCCTGCGATAACAAGTACAATAATTAATGGAATGTACTTTTTAATGTTTTTCATATATAACTCCTTTGGTGCATTATACCTACTATTGTAGCAGAAAAAAACCTTTTGGGAAACGGTTAACAGAGGTCTTTAAATATGGTAGAATGGAACTATCAACAAGAAAATGAACATGGGACTAGATATAGGGAAAGGTTGCCTCAGGCTAAAAAGTGAGGGCTGACTTTTGGAAGGACGCATGCTACTTGCTCTTATCAGAGACAGGTGTCTGAATACTAACTATAGAAAACTTCGCTAAGCCGAAGGAACCTCTTGTTTGGATTTCTTGAAAAAAGGAGATTTTTATGTCAACTAAAGCAGAATGGGCTGAACTCTTTGAGTCGGTACACGGGCGTAAGCCTAGCCCCCAAGAATTTTTGGATGCTAAAGCAGCTGACTTTGATACAAGTGCTTTGGCTGCTCAAGCAGCATCTGTAGAAGCACCAGCTAATGAACCTGTCGCTGAAGAAGTAGCTCCAGAACCAGTTGCTACTGAAGAAGTCACAGAACAAGATGACATCGCAGATGTAGCTGAAACAGCTGAGGATGCCGTCGCAGAACAAGCAAGCAGTGAATCACCATTTGGTGCAGAAGCTTTCTCAGAAGCACCTGTGCAACAACCAACACCACAATTTGATTCAAGCATGTTTGAAAAGGCACCTATCTCATCAGCTCAAGGATTTGGAACAGTTCCTAATCCAGCAGCTGGCTCAGCAGATAAACCTCTTTTCAATCTTATCTTGCCAATCGTTGCGATTGCACTTTCAGTAATCTTTGCAGTCTTGGCATGGTTTGTAGGTCCTGCTTGGCTCTTCATCATCTTGACAGTCCTCGCAGTTGCGGTGGCAGTTGTTTCACTTGTCTTTAGCCTTAAATCAAGCAAGAAATTGCTTTCAATCATCGCAACAGGTGTTGCTGGTCTCATGCTCTTTGTGTCTATTGGTGGTTTGATTTTCCAAATCTCTCAAAATGCTAGCAACAACACAAGCTCAAGCAAGACATCAAAAGTTGCTGATAAAGACGATGATGCTGACAAAAAAGATGATGACAGCGATTCAAAATCTGACTCTAAATCTGATTCAAAAGGTGATAGCACTGACGTCAACGATTACATTGACAAAAATGCTAAATTTGACTGGAATGAATCTAAGTTCAAGAAGTTGAAAGCAGGTAAAGACACTGTTAAATCAATCGTTAAAACATACGGCAAGGCTTCTGATGCACAAATGTCAGGTGATGAGTTGCAGTTGAATTACTCTGGTAAAGACTATGGCGAAAGTGTTTACCTAACTTTTAAGAAACAATATGACGGTACATTTATTTTGTCATATGCTTCAGGTAGATTCCCTCAAGATAAGGTAGAAGTTGATAAGTCTTATAAATCTGACTGGACAAAAGAACAGTTTGATGCTCTCAATAAGGGAGATTACGCTGATCCATCGAATGGTACGAAACTTGAAGATGTCGTTAAGGATCACCCTAAAGCTTCAAGTGCAGAATACACGATTTCAACATCTCGTCAAGGTGAATTCACAAAAAAAATGACTATTTCTTATAGTGATTATAAGGCTGAAGATGGCAAACTTAAGAGTGTTTACTTGTCATTTGAAACCAAAGAAGATGGTGATACATTCTACCTTACTTATAAATCAGGTCCAGATGAGGATTAATTAGGGAACAGGAGGGGAAACCTTCCTGTTTTTTCTTGATAAAAGGAGAAAACTATTGAAATTCTTAAATTATACATTCGAGCAAAGTCAGTCTCTTGTTACTAAGGAGACCGTAGACAAGTTCAATCAAAAAGGGAGCTGGAAACGATTTATTGGCTTGTTTATTACTTCAATTGTTATTTATTTCTTCTCTATCATCACACCCATGTTTATAAAAGGATTGACGCTTGATCAAAATCCAACATTTTCTTGGATTCAGTGGCCAGTCATTCTTTTCTATGTAGTCATGTATCTGGTCTATCTTTTCTTTTCAATAAAGCACAGAAGAAGTCCGATGAAACTAAAATTTTGCACCTACTTTTACATGGTAGTCTTACTCGCTATCTTTACAGTATGTGCTGGTATAATGATGATGACACGACGAAATATTGTCAGTATACTATCGGGGGCTATGTTTCTTCTGTCCATTTATTATTTGATTCGAACGGTTCCCCGTAAACTGAAAGAAGCTGTTGAAAGTCAGACAGAGTTTAGCCCTATGGTAGCTCTTGTAACTGAAAAGATTTCAGATGGTTTGGTCTTCTTAGGAGGAACGGGGATTACAGCTGGGCTGGTACTGTTTGACCGCTCTACCGGGAGCAACATCAGAGGGAGTATCGATGCAATGTTGATGCCTATCATGCCTGCTATTTTTGTCTTTGCGACTTATATCTTTTCAATTGATCTATTACGAGGCTATTACCTCTTCAAATACTCTGAGCAATTTAGAGAGCAGTTTGGCTACTCAGCTAAGGACTGGTATGGCGAGAAGTCGAAGGAGTATAGGAGGATGCAGGGGTAAGGTGCATAGAGAAGACCAACAGGTTTTGAAGTTAATTATAAGATTGATGGAAACGTAATAAAGATGATTAAAGTTAATGAAAGTGTAACTACAAAAGTAGAAGCTTCAAAAATATGAAGGTCGTAGTCCAACGTTTTGGTCTCGAAGACAAACAAAAGTTTATGAAAATATAGACTTTAAAATAGTACAGCTTAATTATTATAAAATTTCACTGTCTTTAGATTCTAATGTACTGCCATTTCGTACTTTTAAGAGGTAATATTCTCCTCGTTGCGTAATGAATTGTGGCGTTGCACCTCAGTTTCTAAGGGTGTTGCGCATATTTTACTATTCGTTGCGTGCTTTTAGTCATGGGGCTTGATAAATTTAAAGTAACAAATCTGAGGAGGTGTTCTTAATGTTACAATTTATTTTATTTATAAACATCCTCCCTATATAATATTAATAGCAATTTTGTTAGCAGAGCCTTTTATAAAAGAATAAAAATAAGCCAGGGGTATTAAAATGGACATTGCCACGTTGATCAAAGAATATAGAGCTAAAACAGGTATGACTCAGCAAGAACTTGCAGATAAAGTATTTGTTACTCGTCAGACGATTTCTAAATGGGAATTAGGAAAAAGTGAGCCTGATAATGTTTCACTGGATCTATTATTTAAAGAAATGAATATTGAGAAAGAATCTCAAAAAGACATTAAAGCTAATTTAATTAGCAGAAAAAATATTTTACTTATAATAATTGCCGTTTTATTCTCTCCGTCCATACTTATTATTAGACTATTGATACTTAAAATAGGCAAGATAAAAAATAAAAGATTAGTCATTTTGATCAACACCTTTCTCTTTATAATCATTGGAATTTATATGAAGAGTTTAAAGGATAGTGTATACTTTGGTTTCTTGGGAATCATTGCAATTGCTTATAGCTTTTATAGTTTTTATAAGCTTAGTTTGGAGATTAAAAAAGACTAGATACATAGCTATACATTTAAATATAAAAAACTAGTCTTACTAATACTAGACTGTATATATGTGCAAGATTTCTAAAGGATGAAGTTATGTCAGTAATCTACTCAAAAGTAAAAATGTCAAATAATATTTTTGAAGCTTGTAAATTGGTAAGAAACTTTATTGGTATACCAATTGGTGAGATAAAAAATAGGATTCAAAAGGGAGAAGTTTTATTAGAATGTAATTATCTAGATTTAGAGGAATTGATAAAAATGAGGACTCTCCTAGAAAGTCTTGAAACATTAGGTGCTCAAATATATTTATACGAAGGAAATCGCGAGGTAAGTATGGAATTTCTTAGTAATACAATCGAGTCATATAAGGGTATTGCTGAAGATAGAGAAAAGATAGATGAATTGATGTTTTCTGATGAGTAATAAATAAACCATAATGTGAACTGCCCCAAAAAGTGTGATAGAGAAAATCTAACTTTTGGGTGCAGTTTCTTCTCTTCTTTCATCCATTCTCATAATGTATCATGTCACTTAAGCACCTAAGGTAGCCTCAAAAAAATCTCTCTTATATCCGACCTTATTTTCATAAGACGAGATTAAAGTATGATAAAATAAAGAAAAAGAGATAAAGGAGTCAGCTATGGCAACTAGAGAAGAATGGGTGCGTCACTTTGAGGACGTCAATGGACGTAAACCAAGTCCTGAGGAGTTTATGGAAGCTAAGAAAGAGGGCTTTGTTATCGCTTCGGAGGAACCAAGTGCCCAAGTGTCTGAGCAGGTTGAGGCTCAGCAGGTGGATAGCTCTGACACTACTGAAGAGGTGACAGCTGACTCAGTAGCAGATACGCAACCAGACGAGGCTCAGGTGGCATTAGAGGAGGAAGCTCCTAAGCCAATGCCTGAGTTGAATATGGAGAAAGAGCAAGAAAAAGAAGCACCAAAGACAAGTCAGATACCTTTGGAAAACCCTTATTACAAACCAAAAGTAACCAAGAACAATGCTTTTGTTAATATTGCTTTACCAATTATTATCCTAGTTTTGGGGATTCTATTTGTCGTTTTGTCTTGGACGCTTCCTATTGGTTTTATCTTTACTTTCCTTGCTTTCTTCCTTATCATTCTAGCTATTGTGACTTTGGTTTTGAGTCTGAAGTCGACACGCAAGGCACTTTCTATTATTGCCCTAGTCATGTCAATCATCTTCTTCATGACTTCGCTTGCTGGAGCAGGCTATCAAGCAGTGAAATTTGTCATGAACCATGCTGAGCAGTTCCAAAGTGACGGTCACGATAGAGCTTATCTGTACATCGATGAGAATTATAAGTTTGACTGGACTGAGGATCAGTTTAAGGAGTTGAAGGTTGGTACTTTGACATTGGACGAGGTCTTGGATGCTCACGGTAAGGCGACTGATGCCGAGTATAGTGATGCTTACGAGGAAGATAAACCAGATTTGTTAGATCTTACCTATAGAAAAGAAAACACAGATGGAAATAACTATGTTCGTTTGACTTTCGAGCAAAAAGACGGTGTCTATGTTTTGAAATCTGCCTCAGCAACCTTCGACTATGATAAGGTCAAAGAAGTCGATGACTATCATAGCAACTGGACAAAAGATGACTATGAAAAGTTGTCTGTAGGTACACAAGCTGATTTGCTCAAGGGGACACGACTTTCTGAGGTTGTTGAAAAACACCCAGAGGCTAGTTTCACTTATCATGAAATGACACAAACTGAACAAGGCGATCTCACTCAGTCAGTCAGTCTTAGCTACCGTGATTATAATCCAGAAAGTGGAAAGGTAGATGCTGTTCGTTTGACCTTCGACTATGACAAACGTGAAAACGAGTACTTCTTGACAGACAAATCAGACGAATAAGACTACTTTTTAATTAATTCAAGCTCAGGGTTGCCTGGGCTTTTTAGTATCAACAAAAGAGGATAAAATCTGGTATAATAGAAGTGATTGATTTTTCAAGAAAGAAGTGTCACAGATGAACATACAACAACTACGTTATGTCGTAGCCATTGCCAACAGCGGAACCTTCCGTGAGGCAGCCAGCAAGCTCTTTGTGAGTCAGCCTAGCCTTTCGGTGGCTATCAAGGATTTGGAGCAGGAGCTGAATTTCCAAATTTTCACCCGTACAACGACGGGGGCTGTCTTGACCAGTCAGGGCATGACTTTTTACGAGCGTGCGCTTGAGGTGGTACGCAGTTTTGATAGTTTTGAAAATCGCTATCTCAATGCTTCTGAAAAGGGCAATCAGTTTTCAATTGCCAGTCAGCACTATGACTTTTTGCCACCTTTGATTACGACTTTTTCAGAGCGTTATCCTGATTACAAGGATTTCCGTATCTTTGAGTCTACGACCATTCAGATTTTGGATGAGGTAGCCAAGGGACACAGTGAGATTGGGATTATCTATTTGAATCGTCAAAATAGCAAGGGAATCCATCAAAATATGGACAAGCTTGGTCTTGAGGCTATTGATTTGATTCCGTTTAAGACGCATATTTATCTCCGTAAGGGGCATCCTCTGGCTAAAAAAGAAAGTCTTGTCATGGAGGACTTGGCAGCCTTGCCTACGGTGCGTTTCACTCAGGAGAAGGACGAGTATCTTTACTATTCTGAAAACTTCGTGGATACGTCAGATTCGTCTCTGATGTTTAACGTGACAGACCGTGCGACTTTGAACGGTATCTTGGAACGTACAGATGCCTATGCGACGGGATCTGGTTTCTTGGATGCTCAAAGTGTGAACGGGATTACGGTTATTCCCCTTGAGGATAATTTGGATAACAAGATGGTTTATGTCCGTCGTAAGGGGATTAACTTATCATCTTGTGCTCTCAAGTTTGTCAATGTTATGTTTGACTACTTTGATACTTACAAACCATAGGAGGATTTATGCGTAAGGTTGCGATTCCTTTGGCTATTCTGGCTTTGATTGGTTTGGATCAGTGGGTTAAGCATTGGGTTGTGGCAAATATTGCCCTTAACCAAGTTATCAAGGCGATTCCTGGACTTTTCAGCTTGACCTATCTGCAAAACCGTGGTGCTGCCTTTTCGATTTTACAGAATCAGAAATATTTCTTTGTGATTTTGACAGTTCTAGTGATTGGTGCGGCTATGGTTTATCTGGTTAAGAATTACCAGAAGAGTCTTTGGCTGGTGCTATCTTTGGTTTTGATCATCTCAGGTGGTATTGGTAACTTTATCGATCGTGTGCACTTGGGTTATGTGGTTGATATGGTTCAGCTTGATTTTATTGATTTTGCAATATTTAACGTGGCAGACTCCTATCTAACGGTAGGCGTGCTGCTCTTGATTTTAATCTTATGGAAAGAGGAAAATGGAAGTCATCATTAAAGAGGCGGGTAACCGTCTGGACAAGGCTTTGGCAGATTTGACAGAATTGTCACGTAGTCAGGCCAATGAAGCGATTAAGGCTGGAACGGTCTTGGTTAATGGGAAGTCGGCAAAGGCCAAGTATGCGGTTAAAGAGGGTGATGTTATCACCTATGAATTGCCAGAAGAAGAGGTTTTGGAATACAAGGCCGAAGATATTCCTTTGGATATTATCTATGAAGATGCGGATGTGGCAGTGGTCAACAAGCCTCAAGGCATGGTTGTCCATCCATCAGCTGGTCATACGTCTGGTACCTTGGTCAATGCCCTGATGTATCATGTCAAGGACCTCTCGTCTATTAATGGTGTGGTTCGTCCAGGGATTGTCCACCGTATCGACAAGGACACGTCTGGTCTCCTTATGATTGCTAAGAATGACAAGGCCCACAATGCTTTGGCGGCTGAGCTTAAGGATAAGAAGTCCCTTCGCAAGTATGTGGCTATCGTGCATGGCAATCTGCCTAACGATCGAGGCGTGATTGAGGCTCCGATTGGGCGTTCAGAAAAGGACCGCAAGAAACAGGCAGTTACAGCTAAGGGCAAACCGGCAGTAACACGATTTACCGTTCTTGAACGTTTTGGCAATTATACTTTGGTAGAGTTGCAGCTGGAAACAGGTCGCACGCACCAGATTCGTGTGCACATGGCTTATATCGGTCACCCGGTGGCGGGCGATCCTCTTTATGGGCCACGCAAGACCCTCAAGGGCCATGGCCAATTTCTACATGCTAAGACCCTTGGTTTCACACATCCTACGACTGGAGAATTGGTCGAATTTACAGCGGAAGAACCTGCTATTTTCAAGGAAACCTTGGAGAAGTTGAGAGAAGCGTAACAGTTATTAAACGGATAGTCTTTCTTGGGAGGGGCGTCCGTTTTTTTCTTGTAAAAGAGTCTGAAATTTGCTATAATTTACCTAATTAAATAAGTCCTTTAATCACTGTCCAGAGAGGCAGGCAAGGAGCCATGAGAAGTGTACGGGTGAACTGTACTCATATTTTTGTGTATCTCCTTGTTTTCGAGGGGATTTTTTTGTATTTAGAAAGGTTCTTTTTATGAAGAAAAAAGAGATCGTCGATGACGTAACCATGAAACGTGCCATTACACGTATCACTTATGAGATTATTGAGCGTAACAAAAATCTCGACAAGATTGTCTTGGCTGGTATTAAGACACGTGGTGTTTATATTGCACAGCGTATCCAAGAGCGCTTGAAACAGTTGGAAAACCTTGATGTGCCATTGATTGAGCTTGACACTAAAGCTTTCCGTGATGATGTTAAGGCTGAACAAGACACATCTGTTTTCCCTATTGAAATTGATGGTACAGATGTTATCCTTGTGGATGATGTGCTTTACACAGGTCGTACGATTCGTGCAGCTATTGATAATATCGTTAGCCATGGACGTCCGGCGCGTGTTGGTTTGGCTGTCTTGGTTGACCGTGGTCACCGTGAATTGCCAATCCGTGCTGACTATGTTGGTAAAAATATCCCAACTAGTGAGTCAGAAGAAATCGAAGTTTTGGTCGCAGAAGTTGATGGTAAAGATAGCGTCAACATTATCGATCCAAGCTAAGTTGACTGACGGATAGGCTTAAACGACTTTTGTATCTTACTTAACTGAACACGGGCTAAGAGCTGTGTAAAATAGATAAATCTTCCTAGAAGCTAAAGCTTCTGCGTCGGATTTCCTAATTTTACTTTGCTCTTTATACGCCCTTTGTATCTTAATTTTAAGGAGTCCTTTGATATCGTGAATAACGTAAAATATGATGTGAATGATATGCCAAAACCTGGTTTATTGGTTGGTTTGTCATTCCAGCACTTGTTTGCCATGTTTGGTGCGACGGTGCTTGTGCCGATTTTGGTTGGGATTGATCCCGCTATTGCTCTTTTCTCATCTGGTTTGGGAACTTTGGCTCACTTGACGGTGACCAAGTACAAAATTCCAGCTTACATGGGTTCTAGCTTTGCCTATATTGCGGCTATGCAGACACTTATGAAGACTGATGGAATTGCGGCGGTGGCTCAAGGTGCCATGGCAGGTGGTTTGGTTTACTTGCTTGTGGCTCTGATTGTTAAGTATGCGGGTAAAGACTGGATTGATAAGGTCCTTCCACCAATCGTGGTTGGTCCCATTATCATGGTGATTGGTTTGAACCTTGCAGCTAATGCAGTCAATGATGCGACAACTTTAAATAAAAGCTATAGTATCTATGCTCTCTTGATTTCGATGGTCACCCTCTTTGCGGTTATCCTCTTTAACATGTATGGCAAGAAGATTGTCGGTGTTATCCCAATTTTGCTTGGTTTAATTGTAGGCTATATTTTCTCAGCGGTTCTTGGTTTGCTGACAGGACATAGTTTTATCAATTTCTCAGAAGTAGCTGCAGCACATTGGATTCAAGTTCCAAACTTTGACATTCCATTTGTGGATTATAGCTTTAAGCTCTATCCAAGTGCGATTTTGACCATGGCTCCGATTGCCTTTGTGACGATGACTGAACACTTCGGTCATGTCATGGTTCTAAACAGTTTGACTGAGCGTGATTACTTTAAAGATCCAGGACTTGACCGCACCCTTACTGGTGATGGTTTGGCACAGATTATTGCTGGTTTCTTTGGAGCTCCTCCGGTAACTTCTTATGGTGAAAATATTGGGGTTATGGCCCTCAGTAAGGTCTACTCAGTTTACGTTATTGCGGGCGCAGCAGTGATTGCGGTCTTGATGAGCTTTATTGGGAAGCTATCAGCACTCTTGCATTCTATTCCAACTCCTGTATTGGGCGGTTTGTCTATTGCCCTCTTTGGGGTTATCGCTGCTAGCGGCTTGAAAATTTTAGTTGAACATAAGATTGATTTTGATAATAAAAAGAATCTCTTGATTGCTAGTGTTATCTTGGTTTCTGGTATCGGTGGTTTGATGATTGACCTTGGTGGTCTTCAAATTACGGGTGTGGCAAGCTCAACCATTCTTGGTATCTTGCTCTACCAAATTTTGCCAGATCCTAAAAAAGGTAGCAAAGATTAGTCAATCAATTTAAAAGGAAAAACTATGGCGATTGCAGATGGAAAAGTGTCACTGAAACATTTGGTGACAATGGAAACCCTCACGAATGAAGAGGTCTTGGGCCTGATTCGTCGAGGTGGAGATTTTAAAAATGGCAGAGCTGATTTCCAGCTGGATCGACAGTATTTCGCTGCCAATCTCTTTTTTGAAAATTCAACACGAACGCACAAGTCCTTTGAAGTGGCTGAGAAAAAACTTGGCCTGGATGTGATTGAGTTCGATGCTGGAACTAGCTCGGTGAACAAGGGTGAGACCCTCTATGATACGATCTTAACCATGTCTGCTTTGGGCGTTGACATCTGTGTGGTCCGCCACTCGGAAGTCGATTACTACAAGCAGTTGATTGATAGTAGGACCATCCAGACCTCTATTGTCAATGGTGGTGATGGTTCAGGGCAACACCCAAGTCAGTGTTTGCTTGACTTGATGACCATTTACGAAGAGTTCGAAACCTTTGAAAATCTTAAGATTTGTATTGCAGGTGACATTACGCATTCGCGTGTCGCTAAGTCCAATATGCAGATTCTCAAGCGTTTGGGTGCTCAGCTTTATTTTGCTGGTCCGGCAGAGTGGTACTCGAATGAGTTTGATGTTTATGGTCAGCATGTGGCCATTGACGACGTCATTGAGGACTTGGATGTTCTCATGTTGCTTCGTGTTCAGCACGAGCGTCATGGGGATGACAAAGGATTTTCAAAAGAAGACTACCATGCTCTCTATGGTTTGACTGAAGAACGTTATGCCAAGTTAGCTGATCAGGCGATTATCATGCACCCTGCTCCAGTTAATCGTGATGTGGAGATTGCTGATAGCCTGGTTGAGGCGCCTAAGGCTCGTATCGTTGCTCAGATGCAAAACGGAGTCTTTGTCCGTATGGCAATTATTGAAGCTATTTTAAATGGCAAAGCGTAAACAACGTTAACCGATTCCTGAGAGAATCAGACGAAAAAGAACATGGGCTAAATCTTTGGAAAATAGACAAATCTTTCTAGAGGCTAGAGCTTCTCTGTCAGATTTGCTTTTCATTCAGATTTTAACGCCCTTTGTATCTTAGTGAAAGGAACAATTTACTATAATGGCAAAACGTTTACTTATTTTGGAAGACGGCACTATTTTTGAAGGTCAGGCCTTCGGTGCTGATGTGGATGTGACGGGTGAAATCGTCTTTAATACTGGTATGACAGGTTATCAAGAATCTATCACAGACCAGTCTTACAATGGTCAAATTTTGACTTTTACTTATCCACTTGTTGGTAACTACGGTGTTAACCGTGACGACTATGAGTCAATTAAGCCAACGACTAAGGGTGTCGTTGTGTCAGAGGCTAGCCGTCGTGCCAGCAACTGGCGTAACCAAATGACCTTGGATGAGTTTTTGAAGGCGAAAAACATCCCTGGTATCTCTGGTATTGATACACGTGCCTTGACTAAAATTATCCGTCAACACGGTACCATGAAAGCCACTTTGGCCAGCCCTGGTGACAGTATCGAGCACTTGCAAGATCAATTGCGTGCGACTGTTTTGCCAACCAACAATATTGAGCAGGTATCAACTAAGACAGCCTACCCAGCACCAGGTGTTGGTAAAAATATCGTTTTGGTTGACTTTGGTCTCAAGCACTCTATCTTGCGTGAGTTTTCAAAACGTGATTGTAACGTGACTGTTGTGCCACATGATATCACTGCTGAAGAAATTCTCCACCTCAATCCAGATGGTGTGATGTTGTCAAATGGTCCAGGTAACCCTGAAGACGTACCGTATGCACTTGATATGATTCGTGGCATCCAAGGTAAAATTCCAATCTTTGGTATTTGTATGGGTCACCAGTTGTTTAGTTTGGCTAATGGTGCCAAGGCCTACAAGATGAAGTTTGGCCACCGTGGATTTAACCATGCGGTTCGTGAAATTGCGACTGGTCGTGTTGATTTCACCAGCCAAAACCATGGTTATGCCATTGACCGTGAGTCACTTCCAGATTGCCTCATGGTAACACACGAAGAAATTAACGATAAGTCAGTTGAAGGTGTTCGTCACCGTGACTTCCCTGCATTCTCAGTGCAATTCCACCCAGATGCAGCACCTGGTCCACACGATGCTAGCTATCTCTTTGATGAGTTCTTGGAATTGATTGATGCTTTCCAAGCTGAAAAAGCACGTCGTTAATTGCAACTGTCTAGTGACTATAGTGGGGTATGACTCTTGTTCGCCCCAGTCTACTACCTTATTTAATGACAACCAGAGAGTTGTCAAATAGAAAGGAGAAGATACAGGTTCACGGAAGTGAACACGCCCTAAGGACTGTGTGAAAAAGATAAACGGTGACTAGACGCTTGGGCGTCGTCGTCATGTTTCCTATTTTCACTGGGTCCTTAACGGGCTTTGTATCATAAATTATGCCTAAACGTTCTGATATTAAAAAAATTATGGTTATCGGGTCTGGTCCTATCATCATTGGTCAGGCTGCTGAGTTCGACTACGCTGGTACGCAAGCCTGCTTGGCCTTGAAAGAAGAAGGTTACAGTGTTGTCCTTGTTAACTCTAACCCTGCGACAATCATGACTGATAAAGAAATCGCAGACAAGGTTTACATTGAACCAATTACGCTTGAATTTGTTACACGTATCCTTCGTAAAGAGCGTCCTGACGCTCTCTTGCCAACACTTGGGGGACAAACTGGTTTGAACATGGCAATGGAATTGTCAAAAGCTGGTATTCTTGAAGAGCTTGGAGTAGAGCTTTTGGGAACAAAATTGTCTGCCATTGACCAAGCAGAAGACCGTGACCTCTTCAAACAATTGATGGAAGATTTGGAACAACCTATTCCAGAATCTGAAATCGTCAATACGGTTGAAGAAGCAGTTGCCTTTGCGACAGAAATTGGCTACCCAGTTATTGTGCGTCCTGCCTTTACCCTTGGTGGTACTGGTGGTGGTATGTGTGCCAACGAAGAAGAACTTCGTGAAATCGCTGAAAATGGCTTGAAATTGTCACCAGTAACACAATGTTTGATTGAACGTTCTATCGCTGGTTTCAAGGAAATCGAATACGAAGTTATGCGTGATGCCGCAGACAATGCTCTTGTGGTATGTAACATGGAAAACTTTGACCCAGTTGGTATCCACACAGGGGACTCAATCGTATTTGCCCCAACGCAAACCTTGTCAGATATTGAAAACCAAATGCTTCGTGATGCCAGCTTGAAGATTATCCGTGCCCTTAAAATTGAGGGTGGCTGTAACGTACAGTTGGCTCTTGATCCTAATAGCTTCAAGTACTATGTTATCGAAGTAAACCCTCGTGTATCACGCTCATCAGCCCTTGCCTCAAAAGCAACTGGTTACCCAATCGCCAAATTGGCAGCCAAAATCGCTGTTGGTTTGACACTTGATGAAATGATTAACCCAGTCACTGGTACAACTTATGCCATGTTTGAACCAGCTCTTGACTATGTGGTTGCTAAGATTCCACGTTTCCCATTTGATAAATTTGAACACGGTGAACGTCGTCTTGGTACTCAGATGAAAGCCACAGGTGAAGTTATGGCTATCGGTCGTAACATCGAAGAGTCACTTCTTAAAGCCTGCCGTTCACTTGAAATCGGTGTTTACCACAATGAGATGCCTGAGCTTGCGGACGTCACAGACGATGCCTTGGTTGAAAAGATTGTCAAAGCTCAAGACGACCGTCTCTTCTACCTTTCTGAAGCCATCCGTCGTGGATACACTATTGAAGAATTGTCAGAGTTGACTAAGATTGATATCTTCTTCCTTGACAAATTGCTCCATATCTTTGAATTGGAACAAGAATTAGCTACTCACGTAGGCGATGTTGATGTTCTGAAAGAAGCTAAACGTAATGGTTTCTCTGACCGTAAGATTGCTGATCTTTGGAATCAAACAGCTGACCAAGTTCGTGCCACACGTTTGGAAAATAACATTGTTCCTGTCTACAAGATGGTCGATACCTGTGCGGCTGAGTTTGAGTCATCAACACCATATTTCTACTCAACTTACGAGTGGGAAAATGAATCAATCAAATCTGATAAAGAATCTGTCATCGTTCTTGGTTCAGGTCCTATCCGTATCGGGCAAGGGGTTGAGTTTGACTATGCGACAGTTCACTCTGTAAAAGCTATCCAGGCTGCAGGTTATGAAGCTATCATCATGAACTCTAACCCTGAGACAGTTTCAACAGACTTCTCAGTTTCAGATAAACTTTACTTCGAACCATTGACTTTCGAAGACGTGATGAACGTTATCGAATTGGAACAACCTAAGGGTGTCGTGGTTCAGTTTGGTGGACAAACAGCCATCAACTTGGCAGAGCCATTGTCTAAAGCTGGTGTGAAAATCTTGGGTACACAGGTTGCTGACCTTGACCGTGCCGAAGACCGTGACCTCTTTGAACAAGCCCTTAAAGATTTGGACATTCCACAACCACCAGGACAAACAGCGACAAACGAAGAAGAAGCGGTTGAAGCAGCTCGTAAGATTGGCTTCCCAGTTCTTGTTCGTCCATCATACGTTTTGGGTGGACGTGCCATGGAAATCGTTGAAAATGAAGATGACCTTCGTTCTTACATGCGTACAGCCGTTAAGGCAAGTCCAGACCACCCAGTCCTTGTTGATAGCTATATCATTGGACGTGAGTGTGAAGTGGATGCTATCTCTGATGGTAAGGATGTCTTGATTCCAGGTATCATGGAACACATTGAACGTGCAGGGGTTCACTCAGGGGACTCAATGGCAGTTTACCCACCACAAACCCTTTCTAAGAAAATCCAAGAGACTATCGCTGACTACACTAAACGCTTGGCTATTGGTCTTAACTGTATCGGTATGATGAACATTCAGTTTGTTATTAAGGATGAAACGGTCTATGTTATCGAGGTTAACCCACGTGCTAGCCGTACCGTACCATTCTTGTCTAAGGTTACTGATATCCCAATGGCTCAAGTTGCTACAAACTTGATTCTTGGTAAATCATTGGCTGAGCAAGGTTACAAAGATGGTCTTTACCCAGAAAGCAACCATGTTCATGTCAAAGCACCAGTCTTCTCATTCACAAAATTGGCTAAGGTAGATAGCCTCCTTGGACCTGAAATGAAATCAACTGGTGAAGTTATGGGTACAGATGCGACTCTTGAAAAAGCGCTCTACAAAGCCTTTGAAGCATCTTACCTCCATTTGCCAACCTTTGGTAACGTCATCTTTACTATTCATGATGATACTAAAGAAGAAGCCCTTGACTTGGCCCGTCGTTTCGATGCCATCGGTTATGGTATCTATGCGACTGAAGGAACAGCTAAGTTCTTGAATGAACACGGTGTTCACGCAACGCTTGTTAACAAATTGGGTGAAAATGATGATAACGATATTCCAGCCCTCGTTCGTACAGGTAAAGCGCAAGCTATTATCAATACGGTTGGTAACAAACGTACTTATGACGAAGACGGAGCAGCTATCCGTAGCTCAGCTATTGAAGCTGGAATTCCACTCTTCACAGCGCTTGATACAGCAGATGCTATGGTGCGTGTGCTTGAAAGCCGTAGCTTTACAACAGAAGCTATCTAATCACGAAATAAAGTCTCAGCCTTGCTGGGGCTTTTTTATTGATGACAAAGTTTTCTTTTGAGACTTTTCTTAAGTGATGACGGTCGTCAGCGACCTTCTGCGAAGTTCCATGACTCAGTTTTGAGCCAAAAGTCTCAAAACTTCCGAACGCCTGAAACTAATCGTTTCAGACGTTTTTATCACTGGGAAAAGTCTCGGTATAAGCTTACTAGGTTCGCAAAATCTATTTCATATTTAAAAATAGTTTAATTATGTTCTGAGTCTCAGCCTTGCTGGGGCTTTTTTCTTACACAAATGTAAGCTATCAAATTAAAATGAAAGCTAAGACTATGGTTTTGTTTCCTAAGATTCTGCTATACTAGTAACATGATTATTACCACATCTTTACGTGAAAATGAGGCCTTGATTGCGCATGCCCAAGAATTAGCTCTGGAGCTAGGAGCTGACTACCAGCCTCGTCGCAAGTTATCCTTGGCAAAATGTTTAGAGCGATTTGGAGCTTTTTATCTTCTATATAAGGACAGATTGTCTTTTGTCAATGCGGATGGCAGTGAGCTGTCCTTTCATCCAGATACAGCAGTTCTTAGGATTAAGGCACCACATGATGCTCTAGTCAATCTTTTAGGTTCATCTACCAAGTCTATTCTCGACACGACCATGGGTCTGGCTTCCGATAGTCTAGTTATGGTGGCAGCGGGAAATAAGGTGACAGCCCTTGAGAGTCAAGAAGTGATTTTTCAGGTGGTTTCTCGTGGTCTGGCCACTTATCAGACAGATGACAAGCAACTTGAAAAAGCGATGCGGTCTATTAAGACCATTAAGAGAGACAGTTTATCCTTTTTGAAATCCCAGGCTGATCACTCTTTTGATATCATTTATGCTGATCCTATGTTTTCAGAGACTATTAAGGAATCGGAAAATCTACAAGCTATCAAACCTCTAGCTAATGGCAGTCGTCTGACTGAAGAATGGCTAAATGAGGCTAAGCGTGTCGCACGAGAAAAAATTATCATCAAGGCACATTTTCGAGATACCGTTTTTGAGGAACTTGGGTTTGAACGTCAGATTCGTCCCAATCAAAAGCTGCACTATGGTGTCATGGATTTAAGCGAAGGCCATTGACACAGAAAGTTAAAAGTATTACAATTGTTTTATTTATACGATACAAAAGAAAAGAGAGACTTATGCGAAAGAAAATCAGTCCAAAGTTATTTAAAAATAAAAAAAGAGTTTGGATCATTGGAGGAATTGGCTTCCTTGTCCTTTTGGTCCTAGGCTTTAACCTTTTTGCAGGTAGTGGCAAAGATGATAAGGCTTTCGAGTCCCCTACAGCAAGTAGGGTAACCAAGGGGCAGTTGGCCTCGTCCACCCTTCTGACTGGCATGGTGAAGGCTCAGTCGGAACAGTACGTTTATTTTGATAATACCATTGGACGCAATGCCACTGTGACAGTCTCTGTTGGTGAGGAAGTTAGTGCTGGTCAGCAACTGGTCCAATACGACAGTACCTCTGCCCAAGCGGCTTATGATACGGCTAGCCGTGCCTATAATAAGGCAGTTCGTGACCGTAATTATTTCCAACAGTATGGGACGGCTCCTGCGGCTTCGGCACAAACAAGTAGTGATTCGGATGAGGATGATTCGACGACTACCGTTAGCCCTCAACAGCGTCAGCAAACCGAGGCAAGTAATTACCAAACCTTGCAAGATTATAATGATGCTGTTGCTAACGCAGCATCAGAGCTAGAAAAGGCACAAGACGTCCTCAATCAAACGGTCATTGTTTCAGATGTTAATGGGACAGTTGTAGAAGTTGCGGACTCTGTGGATCCTGCTTCAAAAGAGAGCCAGACCCTAGTACATGTGACCAGTGAAGGCCAATTTGAGATTCAAGGGACCTTAACAGAATATGACATTCCAAATATTTCAGTAGGTCAAAAGGTCAAGATTACTTCCAAAGTATACCCAGATCAAACTTGGACGGGGAAAGTCAGCTACGTTTCCAATTATCCTAAGCAAAATGCCAGTCAGTCAGCGGGTACATCTGGCAACTCAGGTCAGTCAGGTTCTCAGTATGAATACAAGGTTCAATTGACCAGTCCAATCGGAAAACTGAAGCAAGGTTTTAATGTATCACTTGAAGTGACAAAAGATGATGATGCCTTGTTGGTTCCTGTAACTGCTGTGACTAAGAAAGGCTCTGACAACTATGTCTGGGTTTACGATGATGAAACTCAGAAAATCAAGCAAGTCAAGGTCAAACTTGGCAATGCGGATGCCAAGCAACAGGAAATTGCTTCAGGACTTAAAGAAGGTCAAAAAGTTATCACCAAGGCAGATAAATCCTTTAAGGATGGCGAAACCCTAAAAGATGTGATGGATGCCGATAGCAAAAAATCAAAAGACACTAGTGGAGAAGAGGTGAGGTCTAGTGACTAAGCCAGCACTTATGGTCTTAAAAGGCATCACCAAGTCTTTCAAAAATGGTCAGGAGTCCTTGCAGGTCCTTAAGGGAATTGACTTATCAGTTGAAGAAGGTGACTTCGTGGCAATCATGGGCCCTTCTGGTTCAGGTAAATCAACTCTCATGAATATTATTGGACTTCTTGACCAACCAACTACAGGTTCCTATCAACTCGAGGGCGAGGATGTGGCTGATCTCTCTGAAAACCGCCTGGCCAAGGTAAGAAATGACCAGATTGGCTTTATCTTTCAGCAGTTTTTTCTCTTGCCAAAGTTAAGTGCCCAAAAGAACGTAGAGCTTCCCTTGATTTATGCGGGGAAATCGCCACGTGAACGTAAGCAAAGGGCACAACAATTCTTGGAAAAAGTCGGCTTGTCAGAACGTAGCCATCATTTGCCGTCAGAGCTGTCTGGTGGACAGAAGCAGAGGGTGGCTATTGCGCGTGCATTGTCTAACGATCCGGCAATCATTTTGGCGGATGAACCTACAGGTGCTCTTGATACCAAGACAGGGATGCAGATTATGGAGCTCTTAACCCAGCTAAACCGAGAAGGGAAGACCATTGTCATGGTTACCCATGAACCGGAGATTGCAGACTATGCCCGACGTAAGATTGTCATCCGCGATGGGGAAATTACCCAGGATACGACTGATAGCGTTCGGATTGACTAGGAGGTAAGAATGGAAAATTGGAAATTTGCTCTTAGTTCTATCCGTTCACACAAGATGAGGTCCTTCCTGACCATGTTGGGAATCATCATTGGTGTTGCTGCGGTAGTACTTATCATGGGGCTAGGAAATGGAATGCGTCAGAGTGTTACTGATAGTGTGACAGGTGATAAGGATACTGTTCAAGTCTACTATGAAGCCAAGGGTGAGGAGCTAGATCCTGCTTATGCAGATCTGGCACAACCTACCAAACCGGTTAAAGAAGTTTGGTTGGAGCAAGTAGCAAAGCAGACGCCTGGTATTGATAGTTATTTTGTGACCAACAGCCTAACTTCCTCGATCTCCCTCCAAAAAAAGACTGTGAAGAATGTTAATATTACAGGTGCCAGTCAGGGCTACTTTAAAGCTAAAAAGTTAGAAATGTTGACTGGACGTTCCTTGCAAGACAATGATTATAAAAACTTTTCACGAGTTATTGTCATTGATCAGATGGTGGCTAAAAAACTCTTTGAGACGAATGAGGATGCCCTTAACCAAGTGGTTACTATTGGGAATAATGATTATCGTGTGATTGGTGTTTATAAGAATAAAGACACAGCAATCGGTGCCTATGGTGAAATTGGAACAGCTCTTGTGGCCAATACCCAGTTAGCGGCAGAAAATAACACTGATGCTATTGGCCAGATTTTTTTCCATGTGACCGATGTAAAAAATAGTAGTAGCGTTGCTAAGGATGCTGCTAAACGCTTGACCCAGTTGGCCCAAGATGACAATGGAGAATATAAGGCAGCAGATATGAGTTCGGCCCTAGATCAGGTGAACACGATCTTTGGAACCATTACCACCGTTGTCGGAGCTATTGCTGGGATTTCATTATTGGTTGGCGGAATCGGTGTTATGAACATCATGTTGGTTTCGGTAACTGAGCGGACACGAGAGATTGGTCTTCGTAAGGCTTTAGGTGCTACACGTCGTAAAATCTTGACCCAGTTTTTGATTGAGTCGATGGTTCTGACCATTCTGGGAGGTTTGATTGGGCTAGGCTTTGCAGCCCTAGTCGTTGGTCCAATTGGGAATGCCATGGACCTTAAAGCGACGGTTTCTCTTGGTGTAGCCATGGGAAGCATAGCCTTTTCAGCAGCTGTAGGGATTATCTTTGGTCTCCTACCGGCTAATAAAGCTTCGAAACTCGATCCTATCGAAGCTCTTAGGTATGATTAGAAATAACCTCTTGAAATCTTTAGATTTTGAGAGGTTTTATGGTCTTCGAAAAAAGATAGAGAAAAAATAAAAAAATTGCATTTTTTTCTTGACGTCTGATTTAGGTCATGATATTATAAATAAGGTTTGAAAAAACTGACCTAAGACAGTTGGGGAGCAAGACTCGTAAACATCCAACCGAGGCACAAAACGTAACTATTTTTTTGTAACGTATTGTACTTTCGTGTCTAGGTTTAGGTGCGATTTTTTTGTGCCTAGCCCAAAAATAAAAACGGAGGTAAAACTACTAATGAGTGAAGCTATTATTGCTAAGAAAGCTGAACAGGTTGCTATCGTCGCTGAGAAAATGAAAGCAGCAGCATCTATCGTTGTTGTTGACTCTCGTGGACTTACAGTTGACCAAGATACAGTTCTTCGTCGTAATCTTCGTGAATCAGGCGTTGAATTTAAAGTTATCAAAAACTCTATCTTGAGCCGTGCAGCTGAAGAAGCAGGTCTTGAAGACCTTAAAGAACTTTTTGTTGGTCCATCTGCAGTAGCATTCTCAAACGAAGATGTTATCGCACCAGCAAAAGTTATTAGCGAATTTGCTAAAGACGCAGAAGCTCTTGAAATCAAAGGTGGTGTTGTTGACGGTGCGTTCACTTCAGTCGAAGAAATCAACGCTCTTGCATCACTTCCAAACAAAGAAGGTATGCTTTCTATGCTCCTTTCTGTACTTCAAGCGCCAGTGCGCAACGTTGCATACGCTGTCAAAGCGGTTGCAGAAAGCAAAGAAGACGGTGCTGCATAAGCCCATCTTCACAACTCGTAGCCTAAGCTACGTTTAAAACACTATATTAAAAAACACATTTGGAGGAAATCACAATGGCATTGAACATTGAAAACATTATTGCTGAAATTAAAGAAGCTTCAATCC